>Ga0209526_10000008_pt1 | contig 126968 bp, 126 predicted proteins | sample JacPinW_OM2H0_M1_FD_188566 | JGI IMG/M metagenome (GOLD analysis project Ga0209526, IMG submission 188566) | Forest soil microbial communities from Algoma, Ontario, Canada - Jack Pine, Ontario site 1_JW_OM2H0_M1 (SPAdes) (version 2) | ecosystem: Environmental > Terrestrial > Soil > Boreal... | reverse complement strand
TACAAAGTCATCGAGAAACGCCAGCTCGATCACGAAAAGATCGTCACCCTCGCCGGCATCGGTTGCTCATCGCGCTTTCCCTATTTCGTCAACGGCCACGGCGCCCACTTCATTCACGGCCGCGCCGTCCCGCTCGCCAGCGGCATCAGCCTGGCCCGGCCCGACCTGCATGTGTTCCTCTTTGGCGGCGACGGCGACGGCTTCTCCATCGGCGGCAACCATCTCAATCACGGCGCGCGCAAGAACATAAATTTGACCTATTTCATCATGGACAACTTCGTCTATGGCCTGACCAAAAAGCAGACCTCGCCGACGTCGCCCATCGGTTTCAAATCCAAGACCGACCCGACCGGCGCGATCGACATGCCGGTCAATCCGATGAAACAATTGATCTCCGCCGGGGCCACCTTCATCGCGCGCACCCACGCCACCCAGGTCAATCACATGATCCAGATGATCGAGCGCGCCATGGATCATCCGGGCTTCAGCGCCATCGAATGCTTGAGTGAATGCGTCGAATTTTATCCCGACGTCTTCGATCCGGCCGATCCGCGCAAAGGCGGCAGCTTCGAGGTGATCCAGGAAAAGAAATGGGATAACACGCCCGAGGACGAGCTTAGGCATGATGTGACGGATGAATTGGCTGCGTACAAGTTAGCCCAGTTGCCATTCCCGGGAGTGTTTGGTGTGTTCTATCAAAATGATAGACCAACCAAGAACTCGCTCGAGAAAAAGTGGATTGAAAGTTCCAGGGAAAAGACAGGTAATGCCTCGGATTTGGAACTACTCCAAAAGACATTCGACCGCATGAAATGAGGTCGCGATGAGCCTGACTGAAATTCTCGCGGAAATTCCCAAGTTATCGTTCACAGAACGACAAGAATTGGTTCGCCGGGCCATCGAAGTCGAAGACGGTGAACTTACCGCCGAAGAAAAGGCGGTTCTCGACAGGCGTCTCGCAGATTTCCGTCGCAGTCCAAATTCAGGCACCCCCGCAGAGCAACTGAAAAGCGAAGTGTTGCAGCGGCTGAAGCCGCGATGATTCAGAAGGTCATCTTTCGCCAACCGGCGGTGGAAGATGTTGTCGAAGCTGCCGCGTGGTACGAAGCGCATGCTCCCGGGCTAGGCCACGATTTAATCGACGAGATATTGCGCGCGACCGAACGCGCGAAGGCTGATCCGGAATTATTTCGCATCGTTTATCGCAACGGGAACATTCGTCGCGTACTCACAAACCGCTTTCCTTACCGGATCTTCTTCTCGATCGTTGACGAAACCCTCTACGTCCATGCGGTCCTTCACGGTGCGCGTCATGATCGCCGCTGGACTGAACGCCTGTGACGAAGTATTAAGTTTCCGTGTCTTCTCAACCCCTCAACGTTCAAGTCTCGCCTACGCGGCCCGTCGCGGAGCGACATCTCATCTCGGGTAAACATTTTTGGCCGTCTAGCGCCAGGGAGCGTAAACTTGCGCAACTACCTTTCCCCGGCGTTTTCGGCGTCTTTTACCAGAACGACAGGCCAACAAAAAATTCGTTAGAGAAGAAATGGATTGAGAGCAGTCGCGAGAAGACCGGAAACGCGTCAGATCTCGAGCTTCTGCAGAAGACGTTCGATCGGATGAAGTGAGAGGGACTGCGTTGCTCGTTTCGGATGGCCCTTCGGCGTTATCCGACCTTCGTTACAGGTGGAAATACCCGAGATGAGCAAGTCGCACGGCCATCGCTTGCGAACTTACTTGGTACAGATGCGCGAGCTTTGCCACTTTTTCTTCGTCGAGCAAAGTAATCGTTCGCAAGCGATCAAGATCTTGTTTTAGGAATTGAGGCGGCATCAACAGCTCAGCCGCGAAGAGGTTTGATTCAACTTCCTCTATATCAGTGCCTTTTTCCGAGACATCATCCCGATGCTTGACAGCATCGACGTGCACCGCGTCACCGCTATGCAATAGCAAATGACCAAGTTCGTGAGCAATCGTGAAACGCTGCCTATTCAAATGCTGCGCGCTGTTCACTCCGATCACGGCATGACCGCGGGCTGTGTTGCGATATAGAAAGCCAGAGACTTTTGGTTCGACCCTGCCTCTACGGATAACCGCTCCCCGTGCGCGCGCTATTTGTTCCACTGGCACGGGTGGTCGCTCAATCTTCGAGTCACGCAATAGCTTACTGGTGACTCCTCTAATAAACTTCCGGCGAACAATCATCTCTGATGTGCACGGCCAGCGTTTGTCACCGACTGAACGATCCAATTGCGAACTGATGCGGTGAGATTTTCCGGCAAAGCTAATGGCGCCTCAACATCAAGTGCCGTGAAAAACGTTTCCGGCGACGTACCGAGCGATCTTGCAATGTCCACTAGTGTGTGAACAAGTAATTTCTGCTTACCCTTTTCGACGTTCGTGATCGAAGTCCGATTCAATCCAACGCGCGAAGCAAGCTCATTTTGTGTTAGCTCGTGCTTGCGACGCTCGTCACGAATTCTGCCGCCAATGATCTTGTAGATAGCAATAGGATCGACGCGTGAGTTAGCCATAGGAACGGTGGCTAAAGAATGCCGCCGCGCGGAGCAATCGTCAACTACCGAGAAATGTTAGTAATACGCACACTCACATTACAAAAATATAATGTTGACATTGCGTTGAACTTGTATTTTTTACGATTTGGGCGGCCATGGTGGCGGCTCGCACAATAACAACAAATAAATATCATGAAAAAAATTGAAGTCTTCGTTCATAAAGACGGGGAAACTAAAACGATAACAATTGAGGATCAGGAAACAATAGATCAGCTACTCAAGGAGGCGGCGCCGCACGGCCACGCCGAATTGGACCTGTTCGTGGACGAACGGCGCCACGAGCGTCAGCATCGGCTATGCGATGTTGGGATCGGTCATCACCGACATGTCCATTGCCGGCATAAGGACGACAAGCAGGTCGAAATCTCCATTAACGGTAAGAAATATCACACGCACGCTGGGGATAATACTGTGCAGCATTTGCGAAAGCTCGGCCACGTCCCGGATACCGAGGTCTTGAGTGAGCTACAGCATGGAACATTTGAAGATCTCCAAAATGCGGCGCACGTTAAGATACGCGGGCACGAGGTTTTCGTCAGCCATCCACCCAGCACCGGGTCTTCATAATGGCCTTCGCTGAAGACGAGATCAACGAACTCAAGCAGTCGTTTGCGCATCTTGCGACAGCGAGCGAGGGAGGGACGGAGTTTATTCTAATTCCGTCCCTCACCCTGCCTGAAGGATGTAAGCCTCAGAAAGTCGATGCGTTGTTTTGCCCGACACCGCGCGACGGTTATATCTCGCGACTTTTTCTTTCGCAAAAAGTAGATCATCAAGGCCCGGGAAAAAACTGGAATGCCGACGGTGTTACGATTTTGGGGCGACAGTGGTGGGCTGTGTCCTGGAACGCAATCCCGCCCAACGCCCCACCCTCTTCGACACAGAGGCTCGCGGCAATTCTTGCACGTCAGGTGGAGGCGTTTCGGTGCACGTAAAACTCAAGATTCCACGCGAGCTCTTCGAAAAAGCTCTTGTCGATCTTAAGAGACCGCACAGGTTCGCATGCGAGCGGGTAGGATTCTTTTCTACGCGTTGCAGTCGCGGTCCAAGCATTACAATCGTACACTGCATCGACTATCATTCGCTATCGGACGATCATTATATTGAGGACAATTTCGTAGGAGTCCGAATCGGCTCCAGCGCAATTACAGAGGCGATGTCGCGATGCGCGAGCAACAAGGTCGGGCAACTGCACGTCCACTATCACGGCGGACACGGCGTGCCGCGACCCAGTCACGACGATTGTCGCGAATTGCCTCTGCTCGCCAGAAGCCTGCGTCATGTTGACGCCGAACAAGCACAAGGCTGGGCGATTCTTAGTGCCGACAACACCATTCTTTTCATCAATGAACCAGGCCAGTCAGAAGATTCACCGAACATGCCACTTTCACTCATTGGCTACCCGTTAACCATCCAGGAAAGGGCTGACCGGCGAGAGAACATCCCCTATTCCGTTTTACACCGACTGGCCTCCGGAAAGTCCAATCGTTACACACGTCAAAGCTTTTTAGGTCCTGATTCAGAGCGGATTTTTTCAAACGCTATCGTCGGCATTGTGGGGCTTGGTGGTGGCGGATCGCATATCTCGCAGCAGCTCGCGCATCTCGGAATTGTTAACTACGTCTTATGCGACGCCGATCGCATCACGTTTACAAATCTCAACCGGACGGTGAACGCGACCTTGTTCGACGTCATCTTCAAGCGATACAAAACCGATATTGCGGCGCGAACCATTCGCCGATTGCATTGGAATGCGTCGATCATCAATCATCACGCCCCTTGGGAAAGCGCAACCGATTCGCTAATGCAGTGCGATATAGTTGTCGGCTGCGTAGACACCTTTAGCGGGCGGCGAGATCTAGAGGCATTCTGTCGGCGGCACCTGATTCCATACGTCGATGTTGGCATGGATGTTCAGGATCTAGGCGATCGACGCGAGATTATGGGTCAGGTGATCTTGTCGATGCCGGGGCGCCCCTGCATGCGATGCATGGGATTTTTGAATGATCAAGTGCTCGCGGAAGAAGCGAGACGGTACGGTGACGCAGGTGGAAGACCTCAAGTAGTCTGGTCAAATGGTGTTCTTTGCTCTGCAGCAGTTGGAGTAATCGTCGATCTACTCACCGGTTGGTCAAAGAGTAAACGCGATAGCATTTACCTAAACTTTCGCGGCAGCGACCTTTCAATTACGGATGATCCGCGACTGCCGTATATTGAAAATGGTGATTGCCTTCATTACCCACTGCTGCAAGCCGGCGACCCGATTTTTACTACATTATAGATTAGCGACATCTGCAAATGTGCGACAGCGCTGACGCTCCACTGAAAATCCAAGGTGCGATCGACAGAATCTTATCTGACTTTTCCAGATTATGTTTTGCGCAGAGCAGTCGAACATTTGCAGCCGTCAGACTGCTTCCACCTTTCGAAAACGGAATGTCGTGATCGAAGTGAAGATGCCTGTTACTTTTCCTTGGCGGCTAAGAGATCTTCGTAAGCTGTATCCACCACGTCATCTACACTGATATGCAATAATGCCATCAATTTACGAGCCGCGTGCTTTCCTCGATTGGTCAATCTTGGCGAGTCCACCAAAATTTCGATCTCCACGAAATCGCCTAAATTTTCGACGTTGTCCCAATGAACACGTGCACCATGGGGTATTACATCATTCAGTAAATAAAGCTGCCGTATTTTCTTTACTGTGTTTTTAATTCCATACCGCTGTTCGAGTTCGCGTCGAGTTTTGCTCGGTACAGGAACGTCTTTTCGGAAATACCGTGAAAGAATAGGACCTTTTTCATCTTTCCTCTCGTAATAGATGACTTCGCATCGGCCATTTTCATCGCACCGCATTTTCAACCGTCCTTTGGGAACTCGGAAGAACGTATCTTCCTGATGAATTTCAATAGGATCATCTTTGGCGATCCTTGCCAACAATCCGTGCAATGCGTCGCGATCCCGTACGCGAGCCTTAACTTCAATATTTAACGCCATAGAATCTTCAGCTGTTCACATTACGGAGCCAATCGTTCGCGATTGAGTTCAAATAACTATCTGGCGCATGGTATAATTCTCCTGGGGGATATTCTCTTTGGTGTTGAAGGAGGAGCATTATACAGAGAAACACTTCAGCGAAGACAAGATCTAAAACCTCTGCGGGCAAACTTGGAAGGAGAAAATTGACCGCAGTTCCCTTGCGAACGACTAGGATCTGCTTTGAGTTCGGGATAGAAAACCGTTGAATTTCAGGCCCCACATCTTCGATCTTTAAGGATTGTTCCTCGAGACCGGCAACATCAAACTCTGTATCTCTCGAGCCGACACTGGCCAATATGACATTGTTCCGGCATTCCTCAATCTCAGCCCAACTTAAGGCGCGAGCGGCAGTGGCCGCAAAGATAAGGTCAGCCGACTTAATTAATTCTCTCTTCTTATGGATCGCGAAGCCATCAATGTAAGCCTTTAGATTTTTAAAATCATCGATGTCGTACACATGGACTTTCATATCCTGATTTTGCAGAGCGCGAGCAACGTTGGAGCCAATCATCCCGTAGCCGATTACGAGCGCATTGCGGCCCGCTAAGGAAACGCCTTTCCCTCGGAGCACTGACTCAATCGCCGCAACTGCGTCGCGACCGACAAAACGCGCTTCTATTTCCTTTAGTGCGCTGCGGGCCACCGAGAAAACGGCAACAGGCACATCCTGAATTGCTTTGGCGTAACGGTTATGACCAAAGGTCGTGTCTTCGACCACGCCGGCGATGAATTGAGCCGCTTCAGGATTCAATCTCGTAAGAGGTTTGGCAAAATATCCACCGACTTCCACAATTACAATTTGCCTTTGGTCCTTCTTCGACGCTTCGATCGCCTTCTTGAGCAAACCATCAAGAAAGTCAGTATCGTCCAGTTCTTGGTACGTTTTCCTAATGATGTCTATGCCCTTTTTGTGTAGGCGTTTAGCCACTTCTGGATCTATCGAATATGGTTTCGCCAAGAGCGCGAAAACCTCAACACCCGCAGCTTGCAACTGATAGACAAACTCCTCTGTCGTAGGAAGTATGTGCTCAAGCAATAGCACCCTTACTTTTTGAAGAAACGCTCTGTTGTCATGTTGACACGCGTGTTTATGAACAACACGTAACTGCGTATGTTCGAGGTGATACGCCATACTCTGGGCAGGAACTGAATTTCGTGTGTGTTTACTGAAGTGGCCTAACGATGTCCAGAATAACTTTGCTAATTATTTGATCCTCATCCTCACGGCATTCTGACTCGCGGAGGTTTTGCAAGATCGATAATCACGATCAGAGATCATTAGATTGCGAAGCAACTGAGTATGGAAACGGGCGAACCAGTCCAAAGCGAAGTAGGAAGTAAAAATTAGGAATTAAGAAGTAGTACGTCGTCGCAATGACAGAGTTGGATACATCATCGGATAATCCCGCGGTCATCGCTTTTCCGCCATTGATCTGGGCGGTGGGCGCGGTGATCAGCCTTTTGCTCCATTTCTTTGTCATCCAGGTGCCGATCATGGGATACAGCATCTGTCTGGTTTGCGGGATCGTTCTCGTGATTCTGGCGCCGACACTGGCGTTATCCGCGCTGGTAACGATGAAAAAGGCCGGAACAAATGTCGATCCAGCCAAGCCGGCGTTAACAATCGTGCGCGGCGGGCCGTTCCGTTTCACGCGCAACCCAATGTATCTGGCGCTTTGTTTATTGCAGGTCGCGCTCGGCTTTTTCCTGAACGACTGGATCACTCTGTTGTTCGTCGTTCCGCTCGCCTTGATCCTGCATTACGGCGTGATCCTGCGCGAAGAGAGATATCTGACCGCAAAATTCGGTGAACCTTATCTGCAGTTGAAGCGCGACGTGCGCCGCTGGTTCTAGACGGGAACGACGGTAGCCATCGCCATTTCCTCGGGAGGTATTTCGGCCTTGTCGGTGATCAGCTTGCGCAGGAACGGAATGAGAACAACGAGCGCGACGCCGACCACGAGGCTGCCGGCGCCGAGCGCGCCGAAGAGCTTCACATACTCGGGGTTGGTCGCGACGGCCGTGGTGCCGCTCGGCTCCGGGATCATGCCCGAGAAATCGCCCGCGAAAAGTGACGCGAGGCCGGTCACGAGCATCCAGCTGCCCATCATCACACCTTGATACTGTCTCGGCGCGAGCTTGCCGATCATCGCGTAGCCGACCGGCATGAGGAGCAGCTCACCGACGCTCTGCAGCACATAACTCCCGAACAGCCACGCGAACGCACTCTTGCCGTCGACGCCGGCAAGCTTGATGCCCAGCGGGAGAATGAGAAAGCCCACCGCCATCAAAATCAGCGACGTCGCAAACTGCTTCGGTATGTCGATTCTCCAACCCCGCGCGCGCATCCGGGTAAAGAGCGACGCGAGGAGCGGTCCGCCGAGCACGATGCAGACGGTGTTGATGTTCTGAATCCACTGCGGCTGAATCTTCACGGGACCGACCATTAGGTTAACGTTGTTGACCGCGAACAGCAGCAGGCCACTCGGTGCCATTTGATACAGCGACCAGAACGCGAGCGAGCCGATCGTCAGAATCAGATACGCCGTCATGTTCCGTTTTTCCCGGCGATCCGGGTGACGCAGCGTGAGGTAGATCAGTATCAGCGCAACCGCGCCGCAGATCGCCTTGAGTATCGTTTCGGTTCCGCCGGGCCGCTGGAGCATGAACCAGACGACGGGGACGAGGCCGATGAGAATGGCGAGACCGGCGAGCTGGCGCAGCCGGAACTGATTTCGCGTCGCGTCGAGCAGCGGTGTGTTGCGGTCGGTCAGCGTCTTCCAGTTGAAGAAGGCGAGGACGATGGCGACGAAATTGCCGAGCGTCGCGAAGATGAAAAGGCTGGCGTAGCTCTCGGTCCCCTGGAAGTAACCGGCGACGGCGAACCCGACGAAGAATCCGACATTCATGCCGGCGTAGTTCCAGAGGAAAGCTCCTTCGCGGCGCGGATCCTCCGGGGTGAAACGCTGCGTGAGCATCATGTTGATGCAGGTGACGTTCAGGCCGCTGCCGGTGAGGAAAAATGCGAGGCCGATGTAGAACAGCGCGGCGGTGCCGGCGGCAATGCATCCGCAACCGATCACCTGCAGCGCCATGCCCCCGACAAAGAGATTCCGGTTCGAGAGGAAGCGGCCGCCCAGGTAACCGCCGAAGAGGTGCAGGCCGTAGTTGAACGCGCCGAACACGCCCATCAACGTCGTGGCCACTTTCACCGGGAGCTGCAGATGCTTCGTCGCGTAGAGGACCAGCGTCGAGTAAAGAACGGCGAAACCGAGCGTGGCGAAGATCTGAATAAAGAACAGCACGGCCGTTCCTTCCGGAGCCGCGGAAAAACGGCGTTTAAGAAATTTCATCGGGGCTCTTTGTCGCCCGCCGCCGCGGACGATGTCAAGCCGCCCCTGATGCCAGGAGCGAAAAACCGTCACCCAATTTTTCCGTTTTACTTGCGCAAACGTCGTGGCCGGAGCCGGGATTACTGAATGAAGCGGATGGTCATTGGGTAACGATAAAACTTTCCGTCGTTGACTCGCGATCTCCCGATGCGCTCGGTCGCCGCGCCAGGCGACCAATGCAGTCCATCCACCGGTTTCCCAACACGGCGTATTCGCCCCGCTCACTCCATTCAGCACCTAATGCCGATCAGGAGATCAAACGAATGGTCATTGGGTAACGATAAAACTTTCCGTCGCTCGCTTGGATTGAGGCGACGATGACAAAAACCGCGTTGAGCACCCAAAGGACGGCCAGAAAAAAGAAGCCAATCAGGACAAGACAAAATACCGCGGCGATGGCGTTGTAGATCAGCATCGAGATTTGGAAGTTGAGCGATTCTTTACCGTGCGCATCAATCTCGGGCGAGTCATCGCGTTTGGCCACCCAGACAATGAATGGTCCGAGCAAGTGCCCGGGGAAATGAAGAAAAACGCCGAGCAGCGCGCTGGCGTGACACAGAATGTTCCAGGTGCGGACATTAGAGGTAACGGCAGGAGCGGTTACGCCCCCCGGCGGTGTGGGAAGTGACGTTTCCATAGTGTATTTAATGGTTGGACGCGGCTGAATCACAATTTGGATTCAAAATTTTGCGCCCGCAAAGTTTTACGCGGCCGGCTGAACCCGCGAGCAAAAGATCGAACGATCGGCTTACCAAGACTGTCTAGGCATACACTTATGAAACCACTTACCCTCGTCGTCGCACTTGTTAGTGCATTCGCTCTTTCCGCAAACGCGGCCGACACTTTCAAGGTCGATTCGGTTCATTCGTTCGTGATGTTTAGCGTGCAACACCTCGGCATTGCGAACACCTATGGCCGCTTCAACGACATCACGGGAACTGTCGTTTTCGACAAAGACAACCCGGCGAAGAGTTCGGTCGAAGTGTCGGTGCCGATTGAAAGCCTCGACACGCACAATTCAATTCGAGACCGGAGCCTGAAGAGTCCCGATTTCTTCAACGCGAAACAGTTTCCGACGATGACGTTTAAGAGCACAAAAGTCGAAGGCAGCGGGGACACGCTCGAAGTGTCTGGTGACCTCACCATACGTGGCGTGACCAAACCGCTGACCGTCGATTTCAAGAAAGGTGGCGAAGGGAAGGGCGTGTTTGGCGAAATGCGCGGCGGAGGCGAAACGCGTTTCACGATCAAGCGAAGCGACTTCGGCATGAACTTTCAGCAAGGCGCGGTCGGCGACGAGGTCAGTATCATCCTGAGCCTGGAAGGCGTTAAGAAGTAGCGGCGGTTTGCGACTGCGCAAGACAGCTTTCACTTTCCTCGGAGATCGAGCGCGATAATTTCGAATCGCGTGCGCGCGACCAAGTTTGAGTTTGAACAGCGGCTTTGGATCATCACCGCGATTTATGCGGTGGGATTTTGTCTTTTCAATGTCGATCATGTCCGCGCCGTCGTGGGATTGCGGCATCTGATTGCGCCTTCGCTTGTACGCGATAGTGCAGAGGCCATTACTTTTGCCAAAGCGGTTATCATGGCTGGGGCGCTGCTCGTTTTTCTGGCGGCGGCTTTGCGCACGTGGGGCGCGGCTTATCTCAGCACCGATGTGGTGCACGACACCAGCCAACATTCCGAAACGCTGGTGGCGGATGGTCCGTTCCGCTACGTCCGCAATCCGCTTTACTTCGCCAGCCTGCCAATGGCAGTGGGAATCGGCGTGATGGCGAGCCGGCTCGGCTGGATATTCATCGTCGCGGCCAACTGGCTTTTTCTTTACCGGCTGATCTTTCGCGAAGAAGAGGCGTTGCGACAAAGTCAGGGCGAATCGTATCTCTCTTATTGCCAGGCGGTGCCCCGTTTCTGGCCGTCGCTGACACCGCGGATTCCATCGGGCAACCGGACCCCGCAATGGCGGCAGGCGTTCGCGGGTGAAAGTTTTGTCTGGCTCTTCGGCCTGGCCGAACTTTGTCTCGCTCTTACGCTGAATCCGAAACTCGCGATGCTCGTTTTCATCCTCGGTTTCGCCGTGCATTTCATCGTCCGCCGCCAAGTTTTGCAAAAGATCGCTTAGATTCGAAAGCAGATGAGCATGGAAACGAATACGTCGTCGGATAATCCCGGGGTCATCGCTTTTCCGCCATTGATCTGGGCGGTAGGCGCGGTGATCAGCGTTTTGGTGCACTTCTTCGTTATCCAGGTGCCGATCATGAGTTACGGCGTCTGTCTCGTTTGCGGAATCGTTCTCGTTATTCTGGCGCCGACGCTGGCGTTGTCCGCGCTGGTGACATTCAAAAAGGCAGGAACGAACGTCGATCCGGCCAAGCCGGCGTTAACGATCGTGCGCGGCGGGCCGTTCCGGTTCACGCGCAATCCGATGTATCTGGCGCTTTGTTTACTTCAGGTCGCGCTCGGTTTTTTCCTGAACGACTGGATCACGCTGCTCTTCGTCGTGCCGCTCGCGTTGATCCTGCATTACGGAGTCATCCTGCGTGAAGAGAGATATCTCACCGCAAAATTCGGCGAACCTTATCTGCAATTGAAGCGCGAAGTGCGCCGCTGGTTCTGAGTCCGAGCCGGACTGGCGTTAGACTGGCACTTGTCCGGGCCGGACCGGGACTTAGATCGCGCAAGATCGACAATTACGATCAGCAGTCGTTAGATTGAGGAAAGAATAAGCATGGAGACGAACGAAACACCGGCGCTGGACAACATTATCTTTGGCGAAATCCAGGTGATCCTCTCTGAGAAACGAACTGCGCTCTCTTCTCTGCGCACCGGTATCGCCATCTTCGCTTTGCCTCTGTCCGTCCTGAGCGTGCTCATCGCGACCTCGCACTATTACAATTTCGGGAAGGTGATGCCGCTGCTGGTGCCGCTGCTGCTCCTAAACCTGGGCTTGGTCGTGCTCGGCACCTGGCTGATCTACCATTCGATCTGCCGCCTTCACCGCTACGATCGCCTCATCCGGGAGCTCACCAAGAAATATCAGTCGATCGCGGAGTTTATTGATTAGCTCAGTTTCGCGGTGCGAGGCGGTGTCGGAGTTGAAGGAACGGTCGTTCGATCGCCAGAAAAAGAAGCGTTCCTCCGGCGTAAACACAAACTTGGACGAGGAGCAGAGCGGGCGCAGACGTAAGCGCGATGTTGTGGGTCCCGCAAAATTGCGCGACGAAATGGATGATGAGCTTTTGAATTAAATACGCGCTGTAAGCAATGCTGGCGATGAACGCAGCGCCGGGAATTGCAACTCGGCGAAAAGGCAATCGCGGACTGACTGCGCAAACCAAAAGCGCCGCCATGCCGAGCGCAATGAGTGGGAATTGCCAGATAGCGGCGCTAATATTTAAATACTCGCCTTCGCCCAACCACAACCCGTAAACGATAAGCGCAAGTCCGGGGAGCCAGAGCCAGACTGCGAAATTCATCAGACGTTGCCACCATTGCGGCCGAAATTTCTCGATCGCGGCCAGCGCGACGCCGAAGACGAGAGGATCGAGCCGGGTCCATGTCGGGTAATAGATCCAGGTTTGAAAGCCGCGGAAGGAGACACCGAAGTCGGCGGCGGGATTTTCATGAGCGAGAAATGCACGGAGCGCGATTCCGCCAAGAACGATGACGCAAGGGACGATCATAGCGGCGCGGCGCCAGCGATTTACGAAGAGCAGGATGAACGGAAGACAGAGATAGAATTGGTCTTCGACAGCGAGCGACCATGCGTGCGAGAACGCGGTGCCGCCATGGAGTCCGATGTTTTGCACGGAGATAAGAAATTTCCAGATCGACGACATTTCCGGGTATTCGCGCCAGGACGGCAAAAAAACGTAAATGGTGAGGATGACGACATAGGCCGGCAAAATGCGCAAGGCGCGCCGCGCAAAGAAGCGCCCAAGGTTGATGCGCTGACCGCGCGCGAGCGGGGCCAGCAATTGCCCGCCTATCAAGTATCCGCTGAGGACGAAGAAAAGATCGACACCGATCCAGCCGAAGCGGTGCACGCGGCCGGGAAGCGGAAAACCCATGATGCCGGCGTGGTAAATGACGACAACGATGATGGCGAGCGCGCGGAGAAGATCGAGACCCGGCTGACGTTCGCGATTTTGAAAACGCGGATCAACTGCGAGCCGCAGTGGCGTTTCAGTTTCGCTCCCAGCCAAAGATCGATCGCCCATCCGTAACAAGTTCGTCAATTAGCGGCCGATTCTTTCAAAAAAGAGGGCCGGCCTTTCAGAAGGCCGGCCCAACTTTGTTAAAACGGAATGTCTATTTCTTGGCGCGAGTGTAACTGATCTCCAGCGTCTTGGCTTCCTTCCCGCCGCGATCTTCATACCACTCGAAGTTCATGTGGTCTTTGTCGGTCAGCTTCACCACTTCGCGGATTTTCTGTTTCATTCCGGGAATGGCTTCGATCTCGCCGGTGTAGGTAAGCGATTTCGTCGCCGGATCGTAATCGCCTTCGGCCATCATGATGCCGGTGCCCATGTTGTCCATCCAGGTGCCGATGAATTTCTTTTTCACGTTGTCGTAACCTTCAATGCCCTGACCCTTGAATGTCGTCTCCTTCATTTTTCCGTCCGGACCCGGCATCTGCATTTTGCCAGAGACATCCATAACAACATAACGCCCATCCATGATTGATTTCCTGACGGCTGTGCCTTTCGATACTTCGGGTTTCGAACTGGGATCGCCGTTCATCCACATTTTCACGTCGTAAGTCCAGGTGCCGTCCAGGCTGGCGAGCAGTTTGTGATTCTCGCCGGTTTTCGATAGCTCCATCATTTGCTGCATCATCTTCTGCATGTCGGCCGCGCTTGGCTGTCCGCCCACGGCTGCGGTCGCAGTTTTCGGACTGTCGCTAGGAATGGAAGCCGCGCTCGGAGACGATGACGAAGTTTGCGCAAATGCGGCCGACGCTGCGAACAGCGTCACCATAACAGGTGCGAGTATGCGGGAAGTATTCATAGCGCGATTCTTTTCACCGCGCGCTGTCACGTCAAGCTCTTCCAAAGGAAGAACGTTGAGCATGAAAGAAGTGGTCGCGATTACCTCGCTGCGGCTTTAGCCAGAACCTTCTGGTTCCATTCCGCGCGCAAAACTTTCATCTCTGCCTTTAGCGCAAGCAGTCGCGCCGCGACACCTTTATAATTTTTGGTGATACCCTTGACCGTTCGCGTGACCGCGCCCTGGCCAACGAGGCTCTGGAGTTTTTCATAAGTGCGCAACCGCAGCATCTCTTCCCCGCCGCTGGCAGCATTCCGTTCCCGAAGGTTTAGGAAGATGACGTCGAACAAGGCTTTGAATTCAAACGAGGCCTTGGACGAAAGCACGGCCACGAGCTCTTCAGTGATGTTGTCGGGTGCACGACGTGAAAAAGAGGCACCGGGTTTCTTAGACATTAACTAAGATAGCAGAGATTCGCCAAATAGCGACCCGGGCGGGGGCCGTTACTGCACCGAAGCAATGATCCTGGTTAGCAAGGTTCCCGGCATAATGCCGAAAAAAACAACTACGCCCGCTAGTATGGACAGGGAGATTCTCTGTAAAAGATCGACACTGATAGTCGAAGTGGGAGTCGATGGCGGCGCTTCGTCGACGAAGATCACTTTGAGCACAATCAGGTAGTAATAGAGCGAGATGAGACTGCCGAAGAGCGCGAGCGCGACCAACCAGAGCAGGCCGTGGTTTTCACCGGCGCGCAACGCGGCGCTAAACAGATAGAACTTCCCGAAAAATCCGGCGAGCGGCGGCAACCCGGCCAGCGAGAGCATGAAGATCGACATGCACCCCGCGAGCAATGGCGAGCGCGACCAGAGCGCGGAAAAATTGGTGAGATCGTCACCGCCGGTTTCGCGGTCCGAGCCGGACTGGCGTTTCACGATCGCGACGACGCCGAATGCGCCGACGAGCGTGAAAGCATAAACAGTCGTGTAAAACAAGGTCGCACTGAATCCGTCGCGCCCGCCGGCGACGAGACCGAGCAATGTGTAACCGGCGTGCGCGACCGCGGAGTAGGCGAGCAGGCGGCGAACATTGGATTGCGCGAGCGCGACGAGATTGCCAATCAAGATCGACAATGCCGCGAGCACCGCGAGCACCGGCATCCAACCGGCAACCATCGCGTGCCAGGCCGCGCTTCCGTGGACCGGACCGAAACCAACCAGCACGATTTTTCCAAGCACGACGAAGGACGCGACCTTCGAACCAGAGGCGATAAACGCCGCGCTTGGAACCGGCGCGCCCTGATATGCGTCGGGAGCCCAAAGATGGAAAGGCGCCGCCGCGATTTTGAAAGCGAACCCGACCAGCGTCATGATGATTCCGGCGAAGAGCAGCGGTTGGACGGATGCGGCCGTTAATTTTTCTCCGATGGCAGCGAGCCCGGTCGCGCCGGCCGTGCCGTAGATGAAGCTCAACCCAAAAAGTGTGAACGCGCTCGCCGTGCTGCCGAATAGGAAATATTTCAGGCCCGCTTCGGCGGAGCGGATATCGGTTTTGTCGAACGCGGTCATGACATAAAGCGACAGGCCGGTCAGTTCGAGCCCGATGAAAATCATGAGGAGCTCTTCGCTGCCGACGAGCAACATCAGTCCGATGGTTGCGAGCAGAACCAGCGCGAGATATTCGCCGTGATGGCGTGATGTCTTATCGCTTCGGGCCAGGATCACGGTAAAAACGGCGAGAGTAAGGCAGATGATTTTGAACAGGGATGTCAGCGGTGTGATCACGAGCATCCCGTGAAACAGTGTTGCCCTCTCCGGCAACTCGAGCACCGCCGCCACAGCGAAGAGAAGTCCGGCCGCGGCAATTCCGGAACAAAGCCGGGCGCCGCGCGCACTCATGAGTCCGATGGCAAGGACAATGAGCGCAGTCACCGTAACGACCGCTTCGGGCGACGCGAGTTTGAGAAGCTCGAGATAGTTCATGGATTCAAGAAGCGCATCGCTTCAACCGCGGGCACGATGCGATCGAGTAACAGTCTCGGATAAAGTCCGATCGCGAGGGTTGCGAAAATGAGCAGGCCGGCGCCCAGTTTCTCCGCAAGCGTGATCGGTTCGTAGGAAGAGGAATCGGTCGATTGGCTGTCGCCAAAAAAAGATTTCCTTAACGCGCGCAGTGTGAACGCCGCGACCAGGACCATGCCCAAGCCAGTGATCCATACCGCCAGCGGGTAAGTTTTCCAGGTGCCGATCAGAATAGTGATTTCAGCTGCGAATCCGCTGAACCCGGGAATGCCCATCGAGGCAGCGGACGCGATGACAAAGGCAAACGCAGCGAAAGGCATCGCGCGGCTCAGTCCTAAGATCGACAATTCGTCGAGATCACGCGTATGCGTGCGGCGATAAACCATGCGTCCGGCAATGGCGAAGAGCAGTGCGCCGATGACGCCGTGCGAAAACATTTGCAGCACGGCTCCGGAAACGCCGAGCACATTGGCCGTGGCCAGACCAAGCAACACAAAACCCATGTGGCTGACACTGGAATAGCCAATGACGAATTTCAGATCGCGTTGGCGCAGCGCCACCGCCGCGGCATAAACGATCCCGATGACGGCGAGGACCGCGATCCATGTTTTCCACATTTGGAAACCTTGCGGGAAAAGATTTATCGCGACGCGCAATGCCGCGTACGCACCGAGCTTCATAACGATTCCGGCGAGCAACATCGAACCGGCGGTTGGCGCGGCGACGTGACCGGTCGGGGCCCAGGTGTGCAACGGCCAGATGCCGGCGAGCACGGCGAACCCGAGAAACAACACCGGGAACACCCACGATTGCAGTTGCGGTGTGAATTGGAATTGCGCGAGCTCCTGAAGATCTAATGAGCCTGCGCTGACGTAAGCGGCGATGATGCCGATGAAGACGAGCGCGCCGCCAAAAAATGAATAAAGGGTCAGCTTCATCGCGCCGTACTCCTTGTTGGTCGAACCCCAAATCGCGATGAGAAAATATTTCGGCACGATGACCAGTTCGTAAAAGACGAAGAGGAGAAAAAGATCGGCGCTGAGAAAAACGCCGTAGGAGCCGCCGACCACGAGCAGGAGCCAGAAGAAGAATTCGTTCTGGCGATGTTCGACGTCCCACGAGAAAAGCACTGCGCTGACCGCGGTCAAGCCGGTGACGAGAACCAGCGTCAGGCTGATGCCGTCGACCGCGAGATGATATTCCATCCCCTGCATCGGCACCCACGGGACGCGCACGATCGTTTTGAAGTATGTAAGATCGACAATCTCCATTTGGAAAAACGCGATCAGGCTCGTCGCGAAAGCGGCGACGGTGGAGGCGAGCGCGATCCAACGCGTGAGAAAGCGTGGCGCGAAAAGCAATACAACCGCACCGGCAAACGTGATGTAAATAGTCCAGGCGATCATCGACGTTTGCGCGTGCGATAGCGCGGTGCGGTTTCGCGAACATGAAATCCGATCTCGCGACGAGGCTTTGTCGGCGGAGCCATCAGTTGCCGGATGGCTTCCAGGATTGCGTCGATCTTCACGTCGTGCTTGCCGACGCGTTTTTCGAGCTCGGCAAATTTGCGCGCCAGCTCGCGATTGGTTTCGAGAGTCTCGCGCAGTGTCACGAATGCGCGCATGATTGCGATGTTAACCTTCACGGCGCGCGTGCTGTGCAAAACGCTCGACAACATCGCTACGCCTTCTTCAGTGAACGCGTAAGGCAGGGCGCGACGCAAGCCACCCCAACTTGAAGTCACAAATTGTGACTTCAAGTTTGTAAACTCCTCAGTCGTAAGCTGAAATACGAAGTCCTTCGGGAAGCGATTGGCATTTCGCCGCACCGCCTGCGTGAGCGCTTTTACGGTCACGCCATATAGCGACGCCAAGTCTTGTCCCAACATCACCTTCTGCCCGCGCAGCAAAAAAATTGACTGCGCGATGCGTTGAACCCGGACGATTTCCTTGCTCATCGCACGCAATCTCAGGCGAACAAGCGCGCCATCTGAATGACGGTTGTGTTGAAGATGTTGAAGACGAATTGCGGCGCGATGCCGATGGCGAACATGAGCAGCGTGACGGGCACAACGACCCATTTCTCGTTACGTGCGAGATCAGGAAACGCGCTGCAGCTTTCCGTAAGCGGACCGCTGAAGAGCGATTGCATCGCGCGCATGAACACGATGGCGGTGACGAGAAGGCCAAGCACGGCTACAGCAGTGAACGAGGCAGCAACCGTAAATGAACCTTTGAAGATGAGAAATTCGCCGATGAATCCGTTTAGGCCCGGCAGGCCTAACGACGAAAACATCGCTACGCTCATCCAGCCGCAAAGCAAAGGCGTGCGTTGCATCAGTCCGCCGAAATCGCCAATACCGCGCAGACCGCGCCGTTGTTCGAGCAAGCCGACAAAGTAGAACAATGCGGCCGCGGTGATGCCGTGATTGACGATTTGCATGAACACGCCGCTCAAGGCCGCGTGCATGTCGATCGTGGACGATGTCGATCTTGCGGTGATGGCGAAGAGACCGAGCATGCAATAGCCGAGATGGTTGATCGAAAGATAAGCGACCATCCGTTTCAAATCGGACTGGGCCCAGGCGGCGAGCGCCGCAAAGACGATCGAGCAAACCGCCAGTCCGAGCAGCCACGGCCCAACGATTTTGATTTCGTTAGGGAAAAGCGGGAGTAGCAGCCGGATGAATCCATAAACACCCATCTTCGACAAGACGCCGGTCAAGACCATCGACACACCGGTGGGCGCGGTTTCGTAGGCGTCGGGCAGCCACGTGTGAAACGGAAAGATCGGTACTTTGACCGCGAGCCCGAGGAAGATCCCGGCGAACGCGAACCACGCGACATTCCCGGTGAGCAGCCCGTGTTTTCCGAGACTGGCGAGCGCGCCAAAGTCGAATGTCCCTTTCGCGAAATAAATTCCGAGGAACGAGAGCAACATCGCGACACTGCCGAGGAACGTGTAGAGGAAAAACTTCGTCGCAGCGCCGTCACGTTTTTCCCCGCCCCAGATTTTGATGAGCAGAAACGCGGGGATGAGGCTCATCTCGTAAAACAAAAACCAGAGGACAAAATTCTGGGCCGTGAACGTGCCGTAGAGCGCCGATTGCATGAGCAACATGAGCGCACAGGCACCGCGACTCATCGGTTGCGCGAGAAACGCGAACGGAAAAATGAGCGACGTCAGAATGACGAGCAGCAAACTCAAGCCGTCGATGCCGAGGAGATATTCGGCGCCGATCGCCGGGATCCAGACGTGACGCTCGACCATTTGAAGACCGGCGCCAGCGGCGTCAAAGCTGCGCCACAGGATGAAGGCATAAACAGCCGAAATTGCGTTGAACGTCAGGGCAAGCGGGCGCGAGTTGGGGAAGGGCCACAGCCAAACGGCGAACGCCCCAAGCAGCGGAATGAAAATCAGCGCGGTGATCAGGTGAGCCATGCGTAGAGAATGAGAAGGACGAGCATGCCGATAGCGACGGTTGCGAGATAAGTTTGGACTTGCCCCGAATGCCACGCGGAGATCACCCGGCCGAGGCCGCGCGTGCCGGCGGTAGTTTCATCAACTCCGGCGTTGATGCCGCGTTCGTCGAAATTGGCGGTGAGAATTCCGAAAGATTGGCCGAGTCCGCCGAACCAACGGACGAGACCGTCCCAGACATTTCGATCCATCCAGTCCGACCAACGCGCAGCCGCTCTGGCGAGCGCGACAACCGTCCTATCGTAAAGCTCATCCAACCAAAATTTGTTTTCGAGAGTTCGAAACAACGCGGGCTGCGCTTGCGCGAGCGGATCGACTTCTCTCGCATGGCGATAAATCAGGCAACCAACGCCGATGCCGGCAGCAACGAGCACGAGCGAAACAAAAAGCATCGGTTGAATTAATAATGCGACATCGAAGTGCGGCTGTTTGCCGCTGAGATAGCTGTGCAGCCACGGCCACGCGGGCGTGAGCACCATGCTCAGAACAATCGAACAAACCGCGAGCACGATCAGGGGCATCGTCATAACGCGCGGGCTCTCATGCGCGTGCTCGGAAGCGGCGCGCTTGTTGCCAAAAAAAACGTAGAACATCTGCCGCGTCATGTAGAGCGCGGTCAGCACGACACCGGCGAGCATCAAGTAATGCGGCAGATGCGATAGCTTCCAATGTCCCGTGGCGTGCAGGATTTCTTCTTTCGTCCAACCGCCGGCAAAAAAGAAAGGAACACCGCTCAGATTCATCATGCCGATGGCGTAGGTGAGAAACGTGACCGGCATGACCCAGCGCAAGCCGCCCATTTTGCGAATGTCCTGTTCGTGATGCGTGCTGTGAATGACTGAGCCGGCGCCGAGGAACAAGAGCGCTTTGAAAAAGCCGTGCGCGATCAAGTGCATGATGCCGGCGGCGACACCACCCACACCTAACGACACCATCATCAATCCCAACTGCGAGACGGTGGAGTAAGCGAGAATGCGTTTAATGTCGAATTGCGCGAGCGCGATCAACGACGCCATTAGCGCGGTGATGACACCGATGGAAACGACAACGGTCAGCGAAGGCGTTACGCCATCGATCGCGCCGAAGGAGAAAAGCGGATACACCCGCGCAACGAGAAAGACGCCCGCCGCCACCATGGTCGCGGCGTGGATCAACGCGCTCACCGGTGTCGGACCTTCCATCGCGTCGGGCAACCAAACGTGGAGCGGGAATTGTCCCGATTTGCCGACTGCGCCGCAGAAAATCAGCAACGCGACAAACGTGGCGCTCGCGCCGAGCAAAAGGAGACCGCCGTTTTCGAGACAACCCTTTCCGCCATCATAAAAAAGCAACGTGCCGCTCGAGTGATAGAGCCAAAGAATACCAAGGAAAAATCCGATATCGCCGATGCGCGTGGTAATGAATGCTTTCTTCGCCGCCGCGGCCGCGCTTGGCCGGTCGATCCAAAATCCGATGAGGAGATAGGACGCGAGCCCGACCAATTCCCAGCAGACGAAGAGAAGCAACAGGCTGTTGGCGATGACGACGCCGAGCATCGCGGCGGAGAAGAACGAGAGATACGCGAAGAACCTGGAGAAATCTTTGTCGGCCGCCATGTAGCCGATGCTGAAAACAAAAATGCAAAGCCCGACCAGCGTGATCATCATCAGCATCGCGGCGGCGAGCGGGTCGAGCACCCAGCCGATGCGCAATGCTTGTTCGCCGAAAGTGAACCAGGTGAAATTATGAAAGGCGCGGAAGCCGGGCGATTGCAGTGTTAGCAAGAACGCCAAGATCGACATCGTCAATGCAATCGCTTGACCGAAAACCGCCAGGCCGGCAGCGGCCTTCCTGCGCGAGTTCGCCAGACTAAGGATGATCAGCGAAGCAACAAGCGGAACCGCCGGAATCAGCCAGACGTTAGTGACGATCCAGGAACTCATCCTTTGAGTTGATTCAGTTTGTCGACATTCGTCGTTCGATAGTGGCGATAGATGGCAATAACGAGCGCCAGACCAACCGCGGCTTCAGCGGCGGCGATGGCGATGGAAAAGATCGCGACCATGACGCCGGTCGGTTGCTGCGGCTGTGAACTGAAACGCCAAAACGCGACGAAATTCAAATTGGCCGCGGCGAGCATTAGCTCGATGCCGATCAAAATGTAAATGGCGTGACGCCGGCTAAGCGCGGCGAGCAACCCGATGCAGAACAAAGCCGCCGATACGACGAGCAAGATCGACAATGTCATTGGCGCTTTTCTTCCATGACGAGGATGAGCGCGCCGATGAGCGCGGCGGTAAGAAGAAGTCCGACGCATTGCAGCGGCCAGACAAAATCGGTCATGAGCACTTCGCCGATCCGTTTCACGGTGAGCGCCGGAATTTGCGGGGCGGCGATCGAGAGCGATGTCGTTTTCAGAATTGCCCAGACCAACCCGGCGAACACTGCGATCGCTACGACAGCGCCGCGCCAGTTGAACTTGTCGGCGGCTGTCGCCTCGCGTCGCGTGAGCAGAATCGTGAACACGATTAAGACCGCGACCGCGCCGACATAAACGAACACTTGCACCAAGCCGACGAATTCCGCGCCGAGCAGAAAGAAGAATGCAGCGACACCAAGAAATGTTACGACCAAACTGAGCGCGGCATGGATAAGCTTCGGCAGCGTGGCGGCAGCGAGCGCGCCTGCGAGCGTCAGAATGGAGATGAGAACGAAAGCTACGATGCTCATTCGGCAAAACGATAAGTGCGCGGGGCAAATCTTTTTCCGGTATCGAGCAATCGGGACAGGCCGACGTAAACAATCGCGATGACGGCGAGCGACCAAAGCCATCCGGCCAGGCCGCGCCCTTCATAATGCCAAACCGCGGCGGCGACAACGCAAGTGAACGCCATCGGCAGCATGAACTTCCAGGCGAAACCCATGATTTGATCGATGCGCGTGCGCGGCAACGTCCCGCGAACCCAGATGTAAACGAAGAGCAAGATCGACAATTTCACGAAGAACCAGACGTAGGACGGAATAAATTGGAGCCACGCGAACGGCGCCTGCCAGCCGCCGAGAAACAGCGTCACCCCCAGGCCGCTGATGGCGAACATTCCAAAATATTCCGCCATGAAAAAAGTGGCGTATTTGAATCCGGAATATTCGGTCATGTGTCCAGCGACGATTTCCGATTCACCTTCCGGCACATCGAAGGGTGTGCGGTTGGATTCGACAAGACCGGAGACGAAAAACAAAATGAAAGCAGCCGCGCCCCACGGCGTAAGCACGAACCAGAACTTGGATTGCGCCGCCACGATCGCGTCGGGCGAAAGTGACCCGACAACCATGACTACCGGAAGTGTTACTATAATTAACGGCAGCTCGTAGCTGATCATCTGCGCGATCGCACGCATCGCGCCCAACATCGAGAACTTGTTGTTGCTGCCCCAGCCGGCCATGAAGACGGCAAGTTCGGTTGTCGATCCAACCGCAAAGAAAAATAGAATCCCGCCGTCAATCGCGAAGGGCGTCATGTTTCGGCCATAAGGAATCACGCCGAGCGCGAGGATCGCCGTTGCTGCGATCATGATCGGCGCGATGAAATGCACAATCTTGTCGGCGCGCTTCGGCACGATGTCCTCCTTGATCAACATCTTGATCCCATCGGCCACCGGTTGAAAAAGTCCGAACGGCCCGACGCGATTGGGGCCGTAGCGATTTTGCATGCGCCCAAGAATTTTTCGCTCAAGTACCGAAATGAGAGCAAAGAGCGTAAGGAAAACCCCGAGGACCGCGGCGATGTTAAGCAGGCTCGAGGCGATTTGAATTATCGGATCGGGAGCGCCGGCCAGAAAAGAGAGCAGCCACTGCTTCGCGCTAATGAAAATCTGGTCGAGAGAATTGCTCATGCTCGAGGACGAAAGCGGTGCACGGTTATCACTTGTTTATCGGCAAAGGCGACTCTTTTATCTTCGAGCCGTCTTGCGTAGAAAAGAGGGCAACGGTGACGGCCGCTCCGCGCTGATACACAATCAACAGTTGATTGTTCGTGACTTGGTCGACCGAAAGAATTCGATCAGAAGGTGGAATGATCTCGATGGATTTCTTTCCATCTGCGGCGCTGAAAAACGCTGCGATATGATCCTCCTCTGTGATTCGGCGATCACCATTGGTGTCGGTCGTTGCCACTTCCCAAATCGTGCCAATGACTCGTTTGTCTTTGCCGTCTACCTCGGCTCGCAAATCATGCTCTTTCAAGATCGCGCGGTCGAAGGTCTCGAACAGCCACCACGATGAAAGATCGGAATGATCGACAAAGAGATAATTGCGAGTGTGCGCATCGCCGCCATGGCTGCTGAAAGAAGATCCTTTCGACGGGGCTTCACTGTGAAGCGGCATCCTCACGACAGAAATGCCGTTGATTCGCGTTGGCGGCCCGAGATGCAGAAACTCTTTTTCAAGAGTTCCCTGCGCTTGATTCACAATCACCGGGCCGTTTCCCGGCAATGGAGGATGAATACGGAATTCAATGAAGCTCCAGACCAGTGGCAAAAGGCCAAAGATTAGAAGAGCCAGAAAGAGAACACCATTAATTCGCCAGAGAATGCGGTCGAATTTGTTCATGGTCTCCTCTTGCTCACGCTCGATGAAGAAAAGCGGTGAGCGATTGTTTAATCAAGGCTGATCATTTCCGGCCACGGATTAACACAGATGAAACACGGATAGAAAGACTGTAGTATTGGTCCTCCTTATTCGTGTACATTTATGGCTGTTTAAGTGCGACCGTCATGACCCCGAATCCATATTTCTTTATCGTGATCTTTGTCGGCGTCGCGCTGATTTTCCCAATCATCCCGCTGGCCCTGGCCTGGCTTTGGAGGCGGTTCCTTCAACCGCCGAAGCCTGGTGCGGAAAAAAATGCGACTTACGAGTGCGGCGTCGAGGCGGTGGGCGAAGCGCAGGTGCAGTTTCAATCGCAGTACTATCTTTACTGCATCATTTTTTTGATCTTCGACGTCGAAGCGGTTTTTCTGGTGCCGTTCGCCGTCGCCTTTACCGGTTTGCCGGTTGGCGCGTTTATCGCGATCCTGGTTTTTCTGCTCTTACTGATCGAAGGACTGGTTTGGGCATGGAGCAAAGGCTGTTTAAATTGGACGCTGAAGAGTTGAACGCGAGATGAGCGACCAAATCGACGAAGGATTGCGCAGCGAACTGCAGAGGCAAGGCATCTGGGTGACCTCGATGCAGGAGCTTTACAACTGGGGCCGAAAGAATTCGATCTGGCCGCTGCAATTTGGCCTCGCTTGCTGCGCGATTGAAATGATCGCGACCGCGGCGTCACGCTACGACATTGCGCGATTCGGCGGCGAAGTCTTTCGGCCATCGCCGCGTCAGGCCGACCTTATGATCGTAGCCGGCACGGTGACGAAGAAGATGGCGCCGCAAATTGTGCGGCTCTACAACCAGATGCCCGATCCGAAATATGTCATCTCCATGGGCGCGTGTGCGATCTCCGGCGGACCGTTCAAGCAAGGCTACAATGTTTTGAAGGGCATCGACCGTTACATTCCGGTTGACGTTTACATTCCGGGTTGTCCGCCACGGCCCGAAGCATTGCTGCACGCATTCATGGAACTGCAACGCAAGATCGACAGCCAGAAATTAACCGGCGACAAAAAAGCTGCGCATCTCGATCCGGCGCAACCCAGCGAATTTCCGGTGCCGGCATTTGGCGCGCACGATTTGGAACCGCCGGCGAATCCACGCGTGTTTCAGCCGCCGAAAATCGAGCGCACATAAATCGTGGAAACGTTGGAGCAAATTAAGAATCGCGCCGAGCTCGCGGCGCGCGGAGCAAAGATCGACATCATTGCCAATCCCGGTCCATCGCAACAGCTGTCGTTGTTGATCGATCATGAACACGCCGTTGCCATCGCGCGATTTTTGCGCGATCACCCGGCGCTCAAGTTCGATCACTGTTCGAACGTGACCGGCGTGGATTGGCTCGATCGCACGGTGAAGAAGACCGTGAAAGTGAAACAGATGATCGATGGCGTGGAAAAAGAAGTCGATCAAACGACGGAAGAGAAAACTCCGGGGTATCTCGAAGCGGTCTATCACCTTTTTTCGATGAAGCACAAAGATGGGCCGCTGATCATTCGCATGCGGACGAGCGATCGCGGAGAAGGCGCGCGGTTGCCGTCTCTTACGCCAGTCTGGCGCAGCGCCGAGTTTCAAGAGCGGGAAATCTTCGATCTCTACGGCGTTCGCTTCGACGGCCATCCGGATCTCCGGCGCATTTTGATGTGGGACGAGTTTGAAGATTTTCCGATGCGCAAAGATTATCGCGAGCCGGACGATTACGAATACGAACCGACGCCGCACGATGACGTGCTGGAGAAAGCGAAACAGCATTACGCGCCGCGGCCGCAGCTCGACGGTGCGGAAAACATTACGGCGCAGCAGTGAAGAGTTACATGGTTACAAAAGTTACACAGTTACAAAAGAGGACACGCGTCTGCCGTTGTAACGATTTAACCCTTGTAACTTTTATAACTTCGCAATTCGCATGACCGCTAACATCCAAACACTCAAAGCAGCCGAACGACCTCCTACCGCGATGAGCTCGAAGCTCGAGGGCGAGTCGTTGGAAGTCTCGATGGGACCACAGCACCCATCAACGCACGGCGTCTTTCGCATGAACGTGTCGCTCGACGGCGAGATCGTGACCAAGCTCAAGCCCGTTTTCGGATATCTGCATCGCAATCACGAAAAGATCGGCGAGAACGCGACTTATCTCAGCTCGATGCCTTACACCGATCGGCTCGATTATTTTTGTTCGATGACGAACAACTGGGCCTACGCGCTCAGCGTCGAGAAGCTGGCCGGAATCGAGGTCCCCGAACGCGCCGAATATCTTCGCGTCATTTTGGCCGAATTAACGCGACTGCAAAATCACGCATCGCTGCTCGGATTTCTGCTCAGCGACATGGGCGCGTGGGGTACGCCGCTGATGTATGCATTCCGCGAGCGCGAAAAGATTCTCGATCTTTTCGAGTCGCTCTCCGGCTCGCGCATGATGTGCGACTACATGCGCTTCGGCGGCTGCCGCGTCGATGCCGGCCCGGAATGGCTCGAACGGGCAAGAAGAATTGCCGAGGTGTTTCCAAAGTTTCTCGATGAGTTCGAGAAGCTGATCGTTGAGAACGAAATCGTGATCGCGCGCACGCAGGAGGTCGGAAAACTTTCGGCGGAGCTTGCGATCAGCGCCGGCATCACCGGGCCGATGCTGCGCGCATGTGGCGTCAACTACGACATCCGGAAAGTCGACGGCTACGGATTTTATCCGCGTCTTAAATTCCGGGTGCCGCTTGGCGAACATGGCGATACCTACGATCGCTTGATGATGCGGGCGCTCGAAATGCGCGAGAGCGTCGGGATTCTCAAACAAGCGTTCGAACAGATCCAACCAGGTCCGATCGTGAATCCGAAAGTGAAAATCCGCGCCTTCAAACCGCCGGTGGGCGAAGCCTACGGACGGATCGAAGGTCCAAAGGGCGAGCTCGGATTTTATTTGATCAGCGACGGGGGACCGAACCCGTATCGATATCGCGTGCGCCCGCCGAGTTTCATCAACCTGACCGTTCTGGAGGATTTGTGTCTGGGCCACACAGTCGCAGACGTGATGGTGATTCTTGGCAGCATTGATATCGTGATGGGAGAAGTGGATCGGTAATCACCTCATGATTGGCGTGGGCATATTGAAAGGCATGGGCGTCACGGCCCGTAACTTCGTTGGGAGTTATTTCGAAAAGGATCGCCTCACCACCGTGCAGTATCCGGAGGAGCGCAGTCCGCTCCCGGAAAATTACCGCAACTTCCCGATCCTCATTTACGACACCGATGATCCGAACGCGGGGTTGCGCTGCGTGGCCTGCAAGATCTGCGAGAAGGAATGCCCGCCGCAGTGCATCTATATTATTAAGAGCGAAGACAAGAAGCCCGATTACATGGGCAAGCCGCAGTTTTATCCGGCGGTCTTCGACATCGACATCTCGGTTTGCATGAGCTGCCAGATTTGCGTCGAGGTTTGCCCGTTCGAAGCGATCAAGATGGACAAGGATTTCGAACTGAGTAAGCGCGAACGCTTCGATGCGCTGCTAACGCGAAAGGGAGAGCTGTCGAAGTCGAACGAATATTATCACCGCATTCATCCAATCGAAGCGGCGGAGGTTGATGCGAAACTCGCAGAAGCCGCAGCCGCCGCGGCGGCAAAGAAAAAAGCGGCCGCAGAAGCGGCGGCGAAGGCGGTAGGATCGACATCGGCCCCGGGGGCTGCGCCAGCGGCGCAGCCGCAGCCGACCGAATCGACCTAGCTCGCCTGGGAAAGATCGACGCGTTCAATGTGCGAATAGACATTGAACGACGGCGGCCGGAGAAAACCGATCAGGGTTTGGTTGCTTTCGCGAGAAAACTCCATCGCCAGTGTCGACGGCGCGGAAACGGAAGCGACGATTGGAATCCCGGCGGAAAGCGCTTTTTGAATGATTTCGAAAGAGGCGCGTCCGCTCACGAGAAGAACATGTCGATCTAACGGAAGCTGACCGTCGAGAAACGCACGGCCGATCGCCTTGTCGACGGCGTTATGGCGGCCAATGTCTTCGCGGACAATTTTCGCCTGGCCGCGCAAATCGAAAATACCGGCGGCGTGAATTCCGCCGGTGCGCGCGAACTCGCCTTGCAACTCTGCCAAGCGCGATGGAAGCGAAACCAAGGTTTCGATGTCGATCCTGACATTTTTTGCCGAAATAATTGGCGGAAAATTTTGGCGGATCGCATCGATGCTCGTCTTGCCACAAAGTCCGCAACTGCTCGAGATAGTGCTGAAGCGCTGCGCTGAATTCAGTTTCACCTTCACGCCTGCGGCAAGATCGACAATTACTGTGTTCACCCTCACCTGGCGCTGCGCGTCCTCCTCTCCCTGAGGGAGAGGATTGAGGTGAGGGCGCTTGGACGTCGAAATCTTCGCAATCTCCTTGCGCTCTCGCACGATCGCTTCGGAAACGAGAAAACCAGCGGCGAGTTCTTCGTCGTGGCCGGGCGTTCGCATGGTGGTCGCGAGCGTTTTGCGGCCGATTCGAATCTCGAGCGGTTCTTCGACGGTGAGATCATCGAGTAAATATTCGAGCGCGCCGTCGCGTTTGCGCCGGACGATCTGTCCTGCTCCGATGCCGTCGTCTTTCACTGGTTTGATCGCGATGGTATCATGACGCCGGTGGAAATCTGTCACCTTTACATTTCGAAAGGCCACAATTTTGTCGGACATTTCGGCCGCGAGCCGGACGAACATCCGATGATTGAAGTGCCGTCGATTGAATGTGTCGCCGGCCGTGGACTGCGGGGCGATCGTTACTTCGATTTCAAAGACGATTTTAAGGGACAGGTCACATTTTTCTCGCTCGAAGTTTTCGACGAGCTTTGCGGCGCGCTGAAAGTGGAGGGGGCCGTGCCCAGTGCGGTCCGCCGAAATGTTTTCACCCGCGATGTCGATCTTAACGAATTGATCGGCCAAGATTTTGAGATTCAGGGCGTTCGTTTTCACGGAACGGAAGAAAGCCGGCCATGCGACTGGATGGATCGCGCGATTGCTCCGGGCGCGCGGGAATTTCTGAAGGGCCGCGGCGGTTTGCGGGCGCGCATTTTGACCGACGGCACTTTGCATTCGACGGCGCATACCGTTGACCCTCACCTCAATCCTCTCCCAAAGGGAGAGGCGGAGGGGAAGCCGCGGACGAGGCGTTGATGAGTTTAGGCGCGGTGCTTCTCGCCGGCGGCGAATCGCGACGAATGGGACGCGACAAAGCAACACTCGAATGGCGCGGCCGGCCATTGTGGGAATGGCAGATGGAAAAGTTGCGTGCGCTGAGTCCGGAGAAAATTCTTCTCTCTGCGCGGTCCGATGTGGCATGGCGGCCCGCTGACGTGGAATTGATTGTCGATGTTCCTCCGTCGCGAGGACCGCTGAGCGGTCTAGCGGCGGCGTTGGCGGCGATTGAAACGAATCATCTCCTGGCCGTGGCCGTCGACATGCCGTTCATGACGACGGAGCACCTGCAGCTTTTGTGCGGTCTCGCCGCTAACGGAACGGGCGTTATTCCGATGTTCGACGACGAGGCGGAGCCACTGTCCGCAATTTATCCCAAAGAAGCTGGAGCGGCGTTTGTGGAAGCGTTGCAGAGCGAAAATTTTTCCCTGCAGCCGATTGTTCGAAAGTTGATCAATCTTAACCTGCTAAAGGAAATGCCGGTCACAGGTGCGGCCCGCGAGTTTTACAAGAACATCAACGAGCCAAACGACGTCGATTGACGTCAGCCGTTGTCGCCGATCGCTTCGACCGGGCAACCTTCCATCGCTTCCTTGCAAAGCGCCTCTTCTTCCGGCGACTCAGCTTGTTTGTAAACGTAGGAATGCCCGCCGTCATCATTACGTTTGAAATTGGCCGGCGCGGTTTCGCGGCAGAGATCGCAGTCGATGCATTGTTCATCGACATAGAATTTTCCCGCCACGTTTTCCGGATATTTGTTCGCTGCGTCGGCCATAGTTTACCCCTTAAGTGAGGGGGTAGATTAGGAAGAAACACCCGGGGCGCAAATCGGCCAAGCGGACGATCAGGTTTCGCCTCTCTAGAGGCTACCTACTCTAATATAGATACGCCGGCAGGATGGGAAAACGGCACGAGCGCTGCTTTAAGACCATTCGCTCTTATGCTCTTGATGTCGCTCTCTCCTTTACGGCTTCGAAAATACCTTACTTCGCTCGCAGCCGGCGTCGCGCTCAGCGCCGCCTCCTGTTTTGCCGAGACCATATACTTCGTGGTTGATTCCACACCCTACGATCACCAGATGATGCGCGTGGTCCCGGTCCTGGCCTCAAGCCACGTTGCCTGGCCCGACCAAGTCTCGGTGTTGATCGTCAATTATTGGATGAGCCAATTGCGGGCAATGCCTTATCGATTTTCACGGCAATGGAGAACGCCAGCCGAGGTGGAAGCTGCCCAGGCCGCGGATTGTAAAGGCAAGGCCGTTGTGCTTTATGCGCTGATGCGAGCGAATGGCGCCCAAAATGTCCGCGTCATTATCGGAAAGCGTCGCCACGAAGACGCAGCCACACACGCGTGGTTGGAATGGGAGGCGCGGGATGGAACTTATCTTCTCGATCCAACGTTCAACTCGGTGGCGGTGAGAATGGAGCAGGAAGATCCGTTCAGCTACATTCCGTTTTACGTTTACGAAGGCGGATCCAAGTACCGCGCTGGAAGCACGAATTATTTTGCGCAGCAGACAGCGACGCACAGCCCATATACCAACCTTCCCAGTGTCGCCCTAGCCCCGGCAAAACGGCCGGCGATGAAGTCTTCGGCCCGAGCACAGGTTTGTGCTAAAGTCTCCGCCAAGATAACCAAATAGGCGTAGCTGCACGCCAGGGTGGCGAAATTGGCAGACGCGCCAGACTTAGGATCTGGTGGAGCAATCCTTAGGGGTTCGAGTCCCCTCCCTGGCACTCCGAAGCAGAAGAAAACGTCCAACGCTCAACGTTCAACTTTCAACGTTTCGTTCAGCAGGGCCAATTGGGCGTTGAACGTTGGACGTTGAGCGTTTGCTGCTGGACTGTTCTTCGTGCTGTCATTCATCGTCCCGGCGCACAACGAAGAATTCGAGCTGCCATCAACTCTGGAAGCCATTCGCGACGCTGCACAAGATCGACAATATGAAATTATTGTCGCTGATGACGCTTCGACCGATGCGACAGCGGAGCTCGCGAAAAATGCCGGCGCGAAAGTTATCCTAATCGATCGCCGGCAAATCGCCGCCGCGCGCAATGCCGGCGCGCAAGCGGCGCACGGCGACGTTTTGTTTTTCGTGGATGCCGACACGCGAATCAATTCCAGGCACGTGGAACAGGCATTGGCCGCGCTCCAATCCGGATTCTCCGGCGGAAGCGCGCAAGTAGCAGTCGATGGATGGATTCCATTCTGGGCTAACGTGTGGCTGAAAGTTTTCTGTTTCATTTATTTCGCCTGCAATCTCGGTGCCGGGGCTTTCCTATTCACCACGCGCCGCAATTATGACGCGGTGGGCGGATTGGACGAACGCTACTTCGCCGGTGAAGAAGTCTTCTTCAGTCACGCCCTGAAGAGATATGGCCGGTTCAAAATTTTGTCCGAACCAATAATCACCTCCGGCCGGAAAATGCGAATGCATTCCGTCTGGCACATTTGGAAACGAGTTACGCGCATGATGCTCGGCGGTTGCGCAGTTATCGCTCGCGCGACGCACTCGATCTCTGGTACGACGGCAAGCGCGAGACAAACGTATGACAACGCCGCGGATAGCAATCGCTCAAACGGCAGATGAAGTGCGCCGTTGTTTTCCGATAATGCACGAGTTGCGCACCCACATCGAAAACGCCGAGGAATTTGTCGATCGTGTGAAGCGACAGCAGAAACAGGGATATTTTCTCGCTTTTCTCGCAGCCGAAGCTGAGATCCGGGCGGTCGCAGGTTATCGCTACCTCGAATCGCTGTTTTCCGGAAAGTTTCTCTACGTGGATGATCTGGTTACGCGGGCGGCCGATCGTTCTCGCGGCTTCGGCGCCAAATTAATTGACTGGCTGATCGACCAAGCGCGCGCACATCATTGCGAACAGGTGGAGCTCGATTCGGGCGTGCAACGCTTCGATGCGCACCGCTTCTATTTCGCAAAACGGATGAAGATTTCCTCTTATCATTTCGCGATTAACTTAAAGGACGACAATTCAACCAAGAGGAAGCCCAAGGTATGAAAAACAAAAACCCGTGGATTGAAATATGCCCCGGCATCAAACGCCAAACCGTCACGAGTGGTAAGGCGATGTATCAAATGCTAGCCGAGCTGGAACCCGGCAGCAAAATGCCCGAACATCGACATCCACAGGAACAAATCGTTCATCTCCTTGCCGGACGGATGAAATTAATTGTGGAGGGAACGCCGCACGAAATGAGGCCCGGGGATTCAATTTATCTTGCCAGCAATGTCCCGCACGGCGTGGAGACAATCGAAAAAACGCGCGTGCTCGACACCTTCAGCCCGCCCCGCGACGAATATCTCGCCATCGACGAAGTAAATCGCCAGCGAGTGTAGGTGCCGGCTTGGAAAAAGGTTGGCTTTAGAGATCGACGCCGTGATAGCCTCGCCGCCCTAAATCACACAAACCTATGTTACACATCATTTGGTCGATCGTTGTCGGTTTCATCGTCGGTTTGATCGCGCGCGCCGTGATGCCCGGTGCCCACCACCTCAGTTTCATCATGACCACGCTTCTCGGCATTGGCGGATCAATCGTCGGCGGATTGATCGGTCGGATTTTTTCGAAACCCGAGCCCGGCTCTTCATTTCACGCGGCCGGATTCATCATGTCGATCATCGGCGCGATCATTCTGCTCTTCGTCTGGGGTAAACTGAATCCCGGATAAGCGATTTAAGTTGAAAACGCGCGACTTCGCCAACGACGCCGAGGTCGCGACGTTGGTCGAGGGTTTTGAGCGCGCGGCGATTCCCGCCTCCGAATTCACGCACGTCGCGCACATCGCGGTGGCGCTGAGCTATCTCAACAAAATGCCGGCGGACAAAGCCCTCACACGGATGCGTAAAAACATCCGCGCCTTCGCCGCGCATCATGGGGTGAGCGGTTTGTATCACGAAACGCTGACCACGTTCTGGATGAAGCTGCTCGATCACGTCGCGGCAAACGCAGATGTCGACCCGTCACGCCGTAGCAGAAACGCGAAGGCGGATCTTCCGCTTTGGCAACGAATCAATTCCATCGTCGCAAAATGGGGAACTTCTGCGCCCGTAAAGGCGCACTATTCTCCGGAGGTGATCCAATCGAAAACGGCGCGCGAGGGATGGATTCCGCCGGATCGCTTACCGCTGCCGTTCTGATCGGGGCGACTTGCGAAAAAACCTTCTTCATCTACAATAGCGCCTTCGTTATGGCAGAGAGCACGGAAACGGTGGACTTCAAAGAGTTCCAATTGCACGCCAAGGACACGGGGAGCGCGGACGTTCAAGTCGCGTTGCTCACGCGCCGGATCGCGCAGTTGACCGAGCACTTGAAGACTAACGCGAAAGATCACTCCTCGCGCCGCGGCCTTTTGAAAATGGTCGCGCAACGCCGGAGCTTGCTCGATTACCTGAGCCGATCGAAATCGGACCGGTATAAGAAGCTAATCGACAAGCTGAACCTGCGTAAGTAGCGCAGGCCAGATGTCGATCTTCGCGCCGTTGTATTCGGCCGAAGCCAGACGAAGCTAACAAAAACAACGCGCAGACCAGGCCGTTAGGCACCTTGGATTTTAGGTTTCAGTTTCGCCCGCCGGCGAAGACGGAATTGAAACCTACAGTCAGGGTGACCGGCCTGGAACTCGCATAATCCAGGAAAGTTATATGCAACAAAAGGTCACGGCGCAGATTGGCGCCACAAGTATTACAATTGAAACAGGCAAGATCGCCAAGCTGGCCGACGGCTCAGTCGTCGTCTCGTGCGGCGAAACCATCGTCATGGTGAGCGCCGTGTCGGCAACCACGATCAAGGAAGGCCAGGATTATTTCCCGCTCACAGTCGATTACCGCGAGAAAGCGGCGGCGGTGGGGAAATTTCCCGGCGGTTATTTCAAACGCGAAGGTCGCCCCTCGGAAAAAGAGACGCTCACTTCGCGCATGACCGATCGGCCGCTACGGCCGCTCTTCCCGCAAGGTTATTTTTACGACACCCAGGTCATCAGCATGCTGCTCAGCGCTGATGGTCAAAATGATCCCGACATTCTCGCGATGAACGGCGCCTCGGCCGCGCTTTGTGTTTCCGACATTCCCTTTGCCGGGCCGATTGGCGCGGTGCGCGTCGGTCGCGTGAACGGCCAGTTCGTGGCCAATCCGACGCACGATGAGCGCGTGGAAAGCGATCTCGATCTTATTTACGTCGGGACGGAAAACGACGTCATCATGATTGAAGGCGCGGCCAAGGAAATTCCGGAAGCGGATTTCGTGAAGGCGCTCGAGTTCGCCCACGGTCATGCGCGCGAGATGATTCGGATTCAAAGAGAACTGGCGGCGCAGGTTGGCAAACCAAAACGCGAGATGCCGCTGTTGCATGTCGATCCGCCGTTGCTTGAGATCGCCTATCAAGTTGCCGGCGATAAGATCGAAGGGGCGCTTTACACGCCGGGAAAAGTCGCACGCGCGAAAGCAGTCGAGACGCTGCGCGAAGAAGTAAAGAAGGCCATCCTGCAGACGCATCCCGAAACGGACAGTTTCGCGATCAATCAAGCATTCGACTACGTGCAGAAGAAAGCATTCCGCCGCAGCATTCTCGAAAAACAGAAACGCATGGACGGTCGCGGTTATCAGGATTTACGGCAGATCACCTGCGAAGTCGGCGTGCTCCCACGCGCGCATGGTTCGGCGATTTTCCAACGCGGCGAGACGCAGGCGCTCGCGCTCGCGACTCTCGCGCCGATCGAAGAAGCGCAACACATCGACGCTTACGGTGGCGGCGAAATTTCTAAGCGCTTCATTTTGCATTACAACTTTCCGCCGTTCAGCGTCGGCGAAACCGGCCGGACCGGCGGCGCCAGCCGTCGCGAGATCGGACACGGTGCACTGGCCGAGCGTTCGCTCGAGCCGATCATCCCGAGTGAAATTGATTTTCGTTATGCACTCCGCATTTCCAGCGAAATCATGGAGTCGAATGGATCGACATCGATGGCGAGTGTTTGCGGCGGCATGCTCGCCCTCATGGACGCCGGCGTACCGGTGAAGGGAATGGTCGCTGGAATTTCGATCGGCCTCGTCACCGAACATGGCGAAGATCGACAATTAGCGCGCTACGAACTGCTCACCGACATCATCGGTTCGGAAGATCACTTCGGCGACATGGACTTCAAACTTTGCGGCACCGATACCGGCGTCACCGGGTTCCAGCTCGATCTGAAACTTCGCGGCGTCAGCCACAAAATCATGGCGGAAGCGATCGCGCGCGCGAAGGAAGCGCGTACGAAGATTCTCGGAATCATGCGCGGAACGCTGGACAAGCCGCGCGCGGAGTTGTCGAAATACGCGCCGCGGATTGAAACAATCAAAATTAATCCGGAGAAAATCGGCGCCCTCATCGGCCCCGGTGGCAAGACGATCAAGGGGATCGTCGCCGAGACCGGCGCAGAGATTAACATTGAAGACGACGGTTCGGTCCACATCTACGCGACCAGCGGCGAATCGATGGCGCGTGCGAAGGAAATCATCGGAGGAATGGCTAAGGAAATCGAGATCGGTCAGACCTATCAAGGTCGCGTGGTGTCGATCAAAGAGTTCGGCGCATTCGTCGAAGTGTTACCGGGCAAGGATGGCCTCGTGCACATCTCCGAGCTGGCAGATTTCCGGGTCAAACGCACCGAGGACGTCGTCAAGATTGGCGATATGATCTGGGTGAAATGCATCGGCATCGACGACAAAGGCCGCGTCAAACTTTCGCGCAAAGCCGCGCTGAAAGAACGCGCTGAAGCCGAAACGGGCCAGAAGCCGGCGGAAGATTACGAACCGGCACGGCGCTGATTCTTCCGTTGTGATTCGGATGAAGTGAAAGAGATTTCACTTCTCCGATCATGACGACGCCGACTCGCATCTCTTACCTGGTGCTCGCGCTGACGCTCGTGCTTGCGGGCGTTTTGCATCTCGGGGCCGCCTTGCTCGCGCTCCTGTTTTCCTACTTTGCCCTGCGCAAGCTCGCCGCGCTGACGAAGAACAAGTGGCTGGCGCTAATCTTGTTCCTGTTTCTGGCCGCGAGTATCGCCTATTCCGCCGGTCATTTTATTCGCGCCGCCATCGCGGCGTTGCCGGAAGTTGCGGAGCATTCCATTCCTTCGGCCAGCGCCTGGGCCGAGGCACGCCAAATCCAATTGCCCTTCACCGATCTCGACAGTCTGCGGACGGTAATAATCGATGCGCTGAAAGAAGAAGCGCATTATTTGCAAAATGTCGTGCGTCTCGCCGGAAGTACGACCGCGGCCCTGCTTTTCATGCTCATCGGGATTGTCGCCGCGATAAGTTTGTTCTTTAACAGTCAGCTCGATCTTTATCGCGAATCGCACGCGACTAAGAACAATCTTTACTCCCTCTTGTCCGAAGAGATCAGCGCCCGCTTTCGCGATTTCTATCAAAGCTTCGCCCTGGTCATGGGCGCACAAATGACCATCTCGCTCATCAACACGCTACTGACCGCCATTTTTGTCCTGATCATCCAGCTGCCAAATGCGCCACTTGTCATCCCGTTCACATTTCTGTGCGGCCTCCTCCCCATTGTCGGCAACCTCGTCAGCAACACGATCATCGTCTGTCTCGCGTTCACAATTTCCTTAAAAGTCGCAGTGATCGCCCTGATTTTCCTGATTGCGATTCACAAGCTCGAGTATTTCCTGAACAGTAAGATCATCGGCGATCGCATTCGCAATCCGGTCTGGCTCACGCTGCTCGCCCTCATCATTGGCGAACGCTTGATGGGCATTCCCGGAATGGTGCTCGCTCCGGTGGTCTTGAATTATCTGCGCGTGGAGCTTTCGAAGATCGAAGTGCCGCCCAAAGGCGGGTCGGCCGTAGCCACGTGAAATCGGGTTTTCTCGACAAACTAATCGAGCGGCTCGGGCGCATCGCGCCGGAGGATGTGCAGAATTATCTGCTCCGCCTTGCCCAGGAGAAAGGCTTCCTCGAAACGATTTTCAACTCGATCCAGGAGGGGATCATCGTGACCGATGCAACCGGCCGGATCACTTACCTGAACGAAGCAGCGTCCAATCTTTTTGGGCTCGAAGGTGACGACGCCATCGGCAAGCGGCTCGATGAACGAGTGCGTGGACTGGATTGGAAATCGCTCACGCAAAGCAGCGGACCGGTCAGCCGTGACATGGAAATTTTTTATCCGTCAAACCGCTTCATTAATTTCTACATCGTGCCGTTGATGATCGAGCGCCACGCGACGGAAGATAAGATCGAGATCGCTCCGGAGCACGTGGGGCATGCGATGATTTTGCGGGACATCACGGAAAGCCGCCGTAGTGCGCAACAAACCCTCGAGTCCGAGCGATTGAATGCGCTGACTTTGCTCGCGGCCGGCGTGGCGCATGAGATCGGCAATCCGCTCAACTCGCTCCACATCCACTTGCAGTTAATGGAACGCAAAGTCCGCGAGCTGGAAGGTGAAGCGCGCAAAGAGTTGCAGGAATCAATCGAGGTAGCGCGAGCGGAGATCAATCGGCTCGATTCCATCGTGACGCAGTTTTTGCGCGCCATTCGTCCGACACGGCCAGAGCTGCATCCCGAGAACGTGAACGCCATTGTCGAAGAAGCGGTCCGGTTTTTCACGCCCGAGATCAAGGACCGCGACATCGTGGTCGAGCAGGAACTGCGTTCCGATCTGCCGTTGCTCGAGCTGGATCGCGATCAAATGAAGCAGGCCTTTTACAACGTGATCAAGAACAGTCTCGAAGCAATTAAGCGACGCGGCATCTTGCGCATACGCACGGATAAAGACGACTCGCACGTTTTGATCAGCTTCACCGATACTGGTGGCGGCATCTCCGCGGAAAACCTGAGCCGCGTTTTCGAACCGTACTTCACCACCAAATCATCTGGCACCGGTCTTGGATTACTAATCGTCCGCCGCATCGTGCGGGAACACGGCGGAGAATTGTCGATCCAAAGCAATGAAGGAAAAGGCCTGACCCTGACCATTCGTCTGCCCTACATTGACAAGCGCGTGCGAATGCTCGAAGCGGGAGATCGCAGGAAGGAGGAAGGCGGAGGGCGGAAGGCAGAAACGAAGTGAACGCGCCACGAGATTTGCGGGCGCGGACGAAAGAATACGCGCTGCGGATTATTCGGCTTTATCGTGCATTGCCGCGAAGAGATGGAGTTGCGGACGTGCTTGGAAAACAACTACTGCGATCCGCGACTTCAGTTGCAGCGCACTATCGCGAGGCATGTCGTGCTAAGTCTGATCTCGATTTTATCAGCAAGCTTGAAGGTGCACAGCAGGAACTCGATGAATCCGATCTGTGGCTGGAACTCCTATCGGATTCGGGTGTAATTAAATCGAACTTGGTTCAATCACTCCGGCAAGAAACAAACGAACTGATCGCGATCTTCGTGACCATGACCAAAAACGTTAAGACGCGGCGACGCGAGGCACTCTGATTTCCGCCTTCATCCTTCCGCCTTCCGCCTTCTTTAGGCCGCGCCAAAAATTCACGGCCTAAGGCTAGTTATCAATTGAGAGATCGGCGATTGAGTGAGAATAAATGGCTCAGCGATCAGGACCTTCGATGCAGCCCACCATCCTTATTGTCGATGACGAGAAGCACACGCGGGATGGGCTGCGGCAATTGCTCGAGAATCAATACGACGTCTACGTTGCGGCCGACATCGCCGGGGCGATGGACGTGCTCGAGCGCGAACATGTCGATCTTTTACTGACCGACCTGCGCCTCGGCGGCGATGATGGAATGCAGTTGATCGAGCGCGCGCTGAAAATGCCGCATCCGCCGATCTGCATCATGATGACGGCTTACGGATCGGTCGACACCGCGGTCGAAGCGATGAAACGCGGCGCCTACGATTTCGTGACCAAGCCGCTCAATCTCGACAAGGTGGAAATTTTGATCGCCCGCGCGCTGCATGGCCGAAAGCTCGAGCAGGAGAATCGGTCGCTCCGCGAGCAAGTGGAGGAGCGCTACGGTCTGGAGAAAATTTTGGGCGAATCGCCCGCCTTGCACGAAGTGCTCGATACCATCCGGCAGGTGGCGCCGTCATCCGCCAACGTACTGCTCGAAGGCGAAAGCGGCACGGGCAAGGAACTCGCCGCCCACGCCATTCATAATTTGAGCCGGCGCAACAAAGCGAAGTTTGTCGTGGTGCATTGCGCGGCGCTTTCGTCGCAATTGCTGGAGAGTGAGTTGTTCGGCCACGAGAAAGGCGCATTCACTGGGGCGAGCGAGCGCCGTATCGGTCGTTTCGAGCAGGCCGATGGTGGCACGATTTTTCTTGATGAGGTCGGTGAGATCGATGCGAGCACGCAAGTAAAGTTGTTGCGGGTGATGAGCGAGCAGCACGCGTTTGAGCGCGTGGGTGGAAACCAAACTCTACATGCCAATGTGCGAGTGATCGCGGCGACGAACAAAAATCTCGAGCAGCTCGTGCGGGAAGGAAAATTCCGCGACGATCTGTTCTTTCGTTTGAACGTGGTGCGGATCACGATGCCGCCGCTACGCGAACGGAAGGATGACATCCCACTTCTGGTTCGCAGTTTTCTGCGTCATTTCTGTAAGGCCAATGACAAACCACTTCTCGAAATTACGGCGGACGCGATGAACGCGCTGTTGACTTACAACTGGCCGGGAAACGTACGCGAGCTGCGCACGGCGATCGAGCACGCTGTCGTCATGGCGACCGGGCCAAAGATTACAGTGCGCGATTTGCCCTCGGCGGTACGGCAGGCAGCCGGCGCGTCATTGCCGCGCGGAATTTCGCCATCGAAAGCGTTTGGGGAAAAAGCGAGTCCGCTCGATTTGCACGAGACCGAACGCAAATTGATTCTTCAGGCGCTGGCCACGACCAACGGCAACGTTACGGCCGCGGCGAAAAAACTGGGAATTAGCCGGCGCACATTGCATCGCAAGATCAACGAGATGAATGCGCCCAAGGAGCAGGTCGCGAGCAATTCCCCGCAGGGGGTGGAGTCAAAAGATGCCCGGTAGCGAGGACTTCATCCAAGGCGCAGTGCACGCGCTCGAAGCCGGCGGTCTCGCGGTCTGGATTCGGCGCGGCCTTGCTCTCGTGGCGATCATTGCGCTGGCCGTAATTTACTTCTACGGATTTCGGGGGCTCGCCACTTCACAAGCCATGGACCAGGCGCAAATCGGTCGCGAGATTGCGAGCGGGCACGGTTGGCGGACAAACTTTGCGCGGCCGCGAGCGGTCGGCCAATTGCAAGCGCATGGTAAGGAGATCGCGCGAAAAATCTGGTTCGATACTTATAACGCTCCGCTACCTCCGCTGGTCGACGCGATTGCACTGCGTCCGGTAAAAGCGCATTGGACGATGACCCCGAGCGAGCTCGTTTACACCGGCGATAAGGCGATCGTGATCATGTCGATGTTGCTCTTCATCGGATCGGTCGTCGTCTTGTTTTTCATTGCGCGCCGCTTGTTCGATCAACGTCTCGCGCTGCTCGCGTGTAGTCTTGTGCTCCTCTGCGATGCGGTCTGGCAATATTCGCTCTCCGGTCTACCGCAGATGCTTCTGCTCTTTTTGTTTAACAGCACTGTTTACGCGCTCGTCCGCGCGGTGGAGGCGAGATATGGCGGCGGTCGCGTCGGCCTTTGGCTCGTTTTCGTCGGCGCCGGTTTCGGTCTACTGGCTTTAACGCATGCCCTCACCATCTGGATCTTTCTCGGTGCGCTGATCTTTTGCGTTTTCTTTTTTCGTCCACGCGGCTGGGCGGCGGCGATTATTCTGGCCGTGTTCCTGATTTTTTACCTGCCGTGGTTGTTCCGGAATTACCTTATCTGCGGCAACCCCGCCGGTGTCGCGATTTATTCCGTGCTCGATGGATTTGGTCACAGCGAAGCCGCCATCATGCGACAAGTTGCGTTCAACGTTGAAGGCATCGGGCCGATCGCTCTCTACAACAAGATGGCAACAAATCTCGTCTCCCAAACCGGCCGCATCCTGGAATATCTTGGGTGGAACATTGTCGCGCTCGCGTTTTTCGCGTCGTTGCTACACAGCTTCAAGCGCCCGGAGACCGGCGCGATTCGTTGGATGATTCTTGCGATGTGGGCGGGCGCGGCGCTTGGCATGGCGCTTTACGGCATTCACGAAGAGCAAGGCGTGGCCGCGAACCAATTGCATCTCATTTTCATGCCACTGATGACCTGCTACGGCCTCGCCTTCCTTCTTGTGCAATGGAATCGGCTCGGCATCGATCTTCGCCTGGCCAGAATCGGTTTTATTACCGGGCTTTTTTTGCTCTGCGCATTCCCGACGATTAACACCGTGGCGTCGACAGTGCATTCGGCTTTTTCCGGCTGGAACAAACTGACGCTGCGCTGGCCTCCCTATGTGCCACCTTATATCGCGGTCCTGAACAATTGGATGAACCCGGAGGAAACCACCGCCTCGGATATGCCGTGGGCGGTCGCATGGTACGCCAATCGCCGCAGCTTATGGTTGCCCGATACCATCAAAACTTTTACCGAGTTCAGCGATTACAACGTCCTGGGCGGACCAGTGAACGGTCTCTATCTCACGCCCATCAGTGGCAGCCAAAACACTTACCGTGACATCCTGAAAGGTGAATACCGCGATTGGGCTGCGGTTATTCAACGCACCATCACCATAGAAACGTTCCCGTTGAAATGGGCCACCCTCCTTGGTTTGGAGAACGAGTGCGTGTTCTTTAGCGATCACGATCGAGATCGATCGAAGGGCTCCTCGCCCGAGTAACTAGAATTTCCGATTTACGAAGCGCGCTTCGAGCGTTCAATTACCACCAGTGCAGCCCAAAAAGATTTTCGGAACTGACGGCGTCCGCGGCGTCGCTAACGTGGAGCCAGTCACAGCCGAAACCGCGCTGAAATTGGGCCGCGCCGCCGCGCATGTCTTCACGCAGTTGAATCCGCGCACCAGCCCCGAGGGGACGCGACCAAAGATCGTGCTCGGCAAGGACACGCGCCTCTCTGGTTACATGCTCGAGAACGCGCTCGTTGCCGGAATCACTTCGCTCGGTGTCGATGTTTTGATCATCGGCCCATTGCCCACACCGGGCGTTGCCTATATTACGCGCTCGCTCCGCGCCGATGCTGGCATCGTCCTTTCCGCTTCGCACAACTCCTACGAAGACAACGGCATCAAGTTTTTCCGGCACGACGGCTACAAGCTTGACGATCAGATCGAAGAAAAAATCGAGCAGCTTGTTTTTACCGGTGAAATTGATTCTGTGCGTCCGACCGCTCAAAAAATTGGGCGCGCCAAGCGCATTGACGACGCGCTTGGCCGCTACGTCGAGTTCGCCAAGCGAAGTTTTCCTCGCGGAATGTCGCTCGAGCAAATGCGCGTCGCGGTCGACGTTGCCAATGGCGCCGCTTACAAATCGACCCCGTGTGTTTTGCGCGAGCTCGGCGCGGAAGTGATCGTGGCGCATAACGAGCCGAACGGGACCAACATCAATGCGGAATGCGGCAGCACGCATCCGGAAGAGATCCAGCGCATCGTCAAAGAAAGTCGCGCGCACGTCGGCATTACTCACGACGGCGACGCCGATCGCGTTCTTCTTTGCGATGAAAATGGCGAAATTGTCGATGGCGATGAAATTCTCGCCATTGCCGCTGTCGATCTTCTGCGCGCGGGACAACTGGAGCAAAACACGCTCGTCGCCACGGTGATGAGCAATTTCGGACTCGACGAGGCGATCGCTGCCGGAGGCGGCAAAGTGATTCGCACCAAAGTGGGCGACCGTTATGTGATCGAGGAAATGGTGCAGCGAAATTTGAACCTAGGCGGGGAACAAAGCGGACATATCATCTTCCGCGATTTCACCACCAGCGGCGACGGCATTATCAGCGCGCTCCAGATTTTGCGCATCATTCACGAGTCCGGTGAACCGTTGAGCAAACTCAAACGTTGCTTGAAGAAATATCCGCAAGCGCAGCGCAACTTGAAGGTAAAATCGAAGCCGCCGATCGAAGAGCTGCGCGACGTCGTCAAACTGCGCGATGAAGTCGAGCGCGAACTCGCCGGCAAGGGGCGCGTCCTCCTGCGCTACTCCGGCACGGAGTCAAAAATTCGCTTACTCATCGAGGGTCGCGAGTTCGACAAGATCGACAAACACGCCAACCGCATCGCCAAAGCGATCGAAAACGCGATCGGCGCCAATTAAAACGTGATGTGTAAGCGCGCTGTCATCCCGAACGAAGTGAGGGACCTCACTTATGGTGATAATTCACGCGATCAAACTTGTGTATCGCTCCCTTCGAATGCGAGGTCCTTCGCTCCGCTCAGGATGACATCGCTTTTGTGTTTATGACATTGGTTCGCGTCATCGAAGCGCTTTTGTTCAGCGCGCAAAAACCGCTCTCGGCAAAAGAGATTGTCGATGTGATCAAGCGCTCGGCCGAAGCCGAAGACCTCACCCTTAACGACTTGGGCAATGTCCGCGAAGCAGAAGTCGCTGCAGCACTCCAGCAACTAAAAACCGAATACGTCGAGCAGCAGCGCGCGTTTCAACTCATCGAGAAAGCGGAAGGCTGGCAGCTGGCTTCCGATCCAGGTTACGCGCAGTTCGTGCGTCAACTCTTTCCCGGGCCCAAACCGGCGCGCCTGACTGCGCCCGCTCTCGAGACTCTCGCCATCATTGCCTACCGTCAGCCGATCACGCGCGCCGATGTCGAGGCCGTGCGCGGCGTGAATATCGACGCCGTTCTCCAAACTTTAATGGAACGCGGTCTCGTCAAGATTACCGGACGCGCCGAAATTCCTGGTCGGCCATTACTCTACGAGACAACCGAGTTTTTCCTCGACCATTTCGGGCTGCGCAATCTGGATGAATTGCCCAACGTGGAAGAATTGCGAACGCGCTACCTCCCGGTGAGTCCGCGCCCGCAGCCAGCCGCCGCGACCGATCAAATCGCGCCGACCGGCTAGTTCAATTAAAAGCCACCACGAAGAACACGAAGGTCACGAAGGTATTTCGGTTTATTCTTGCTTCGTGCTCTTCGTGTCCTTCGTGGTTAGTTTCTGTGGCTAAGCCGTTCCCATTTTTTGTCGGACTGTTTTTCGTAACATCGACAATCGCATTTGGCGATATCACGCCGGAGAATTGCGCGCGCGCGGCAAAATATTCCGAAGGGAAACGAGGTATCGCCATGCTCGTGCTGCAGAACGGGCGAACGATCTTTGAGCATTACGCGCCCGGAAATATCGCCGATGGACGCTGGCCGATTTTCAGCGGTACGAAAAGTTTTTGGGGTCTGGCCGCGCTCGTCGCCGTCAGTGAAGGATTATTCAAGCTCGATGATCGCGTTTCCGAGACAATCACGGAATGGAAAACCGATCCGCAGAAATCGCAGATCACAATTCGCCAGCTCTTAAATCTCACCAGCGGTATCGAAGACGCTCCGCATTTGCACCGCGAATCGATTCGCGACCGCAACGCCATGGCTGTTCGGTTGCCGCTCGTGGCCGCGCCCGGCGACCGATTTATTTACGGACCCAGTCATCTCCAGATTTTCGGCGAGTTGTTGCGCCGGAAACTGAATGGACGCAGCGAAATTTCATACCTCCAGGAACATGTCGTTGGTCCGCTCGGTCTGACCGCCCTCGAGTACAAACGAGATGGACGCGGCAATCCCTTGCTTGCGAGCGGATTTGAATTGTCCGCACGAGAATGGGCGCGCCTTGGCGAACTCGTGCTTGGACGCGGCAATTACCACGGCCGCCAGATCGTCGCCGGAAACCTGCTGCAACAAGCCCTGATCGGTTCTTCCGCAAACTCTTCCTACGGCCTGACCTTTTGGTTAAATCGACAAGCGCCGAACGCGCGCGAAATCGACATCGAAAAGGAACTCGACCTGAAATGGCAACGCGCCCAGTGGACAAATATTTGCATCTGTCGCGCCGCGCCGACCGACATGATCGTCGCGCTTGGCTCCAATCAGCAGCGCTTGTTCGTCATTCCATCCATGAGCGCGGTCATTGTGCGGCAGGGCCGCGATTCGAAGTTCTCCGATGCGCATTTTCTTCGATTGATCCTGGGCCGGTAGCGCATTTGACTTCGCGCCCCATCTCCTGAACGATTCACAACCTTTATGAATAAGTTTGCGATTGGTTGCGGCGGTCTTCTGCTCATCCTGCTCTTCGCTGCGTTCGTGGTCGGCCTCTTTTTCTGGGGCACTTACAATCGTCTCGTCACGCTCGACCAGGACGTGAATAAGAAATGGGGCGATGTGCAAACGGTCTATCAGCGACGGGCCGATTTGATTCCGAATCTCGTTAACACTGTGCAAGGCGCGGCCAACTTCGAAAAATCGACCCTCACTGAGGTAACAAACGCGCGCGCCAGCGTCGGCCGCGTCCAACTCGATCCGAACAAAGCGCCGACCGACGCCGCGCAATTGCAGCAATTTCAGGCGGCGCAGGGAGAGTTGAGCAACGCGCTCTCACGGCTGCTCGTGGTAGCCGAGCGTTATCCCGAACTCCGTGCCACCCGCAATTTCCAGGAATTGCAGGCGCAACTGGAAGGCACCGAGAATCGGATCGCGGTCGAGCGCAACAATTTCAATACCGCCGTACAAAACTACAACACGGCGGTGCGACGTTTCCCGACCAATCTGATCGCGGGGATGTTTGGTTTTCAGCCGCGCCCATTCTTCGCCGCGCAACAAGGCGCGGAAAGAGCGCCGACGGTGAACTTCAACTTCGGATCACCAACCCCGGCACCGGCAGCAACGGCGTCGCCCTGATGTAATTGTCGATCTTGCATCGACAATCCATTCGTGTGAAACAACTCGCGCTCTGCGTTCTCGCGCTCGGTGCGCTGCTCGCGAACACGTCGCGGGCAGCCGAGGTCATTCCGCCGAAGCCGGCAGCCTATTTTAACGATTACGCCGGCGTCGTTTCAAAAGATGCGACGCAACGTTTTAACGAACAGCTCGCACAATTCGAGCGCGATACTTCGAACCAAATTGTTGCCGCGGTCTTTCCCAGAATGCAGAGCGACTCGTCGATCGAAGATTACACACAGCGCATCGCGCAAAGCTGGGGAGTCGGGCAAAAAGATCGGCGTAATGGCGCTGTCCTCTTCGTTTTTGTCCAGGATCGAAAGATGTACATCCAGGTCGGTTACGGGCTGGAAGGCGCGCTACCCGACGCCACTGCGTTCGACATTACCGAATACGAAATCAAACCGCATTTCCGCACGAACGATTATGAAGGCGGACTCGCCGCCGGCATCGATTCGATTCTGAAAGCGGTCCGTGGCGAATACAAAGGCACCGGCCACACCGTTGGAGAACGACGCACCGGGCGAAATGCCGGTGGCGGGGGCTTCGTGTTCCTGATCATCTTTATCATTTTCATGATCATGATCTCACGATTGCGGAGCAAGCGCGGCTATCGTTACTCCGGGTTCGGCGGGCCGTTTATTGGCGGTTGGTCTGGCAGTTCCGGCGGCGGCTGGTCTTCGGGCGGAAGCAGCGGTTTCAGCGGAGGCGGTGGAAGTTTTGGCGGAGGCGGCGCAGGGTCGAGTTGGTAACGATGCGGACCAAAGAATTCCTGATCTGCCTCGCGGCCATCATCGGATTCAACGCTCGAGCCGCCGAGGTCATGCCACCGAAACCGGCGGCTTACTTCAATGATTACGTGGGCATTGTTTCCAAGAGTGCGGCCCAACGCTTCAACGTTCAGCTCGCGCAATTCGAGCGCGAAACCTCGAATCAGGTGGTCGTCGCAGTGTTTCCAAAAATGCAAAGCGAGTCGGACATTGCGGATTACACGCAGCGTGTCGCGCAAAGCTGGGGTGTTGGACAAAAAGATCGACGCAACGGCGTCGTCCTTTTCGTGTTCATCGAGGACCGGAAGATGTTCACGCAAGTTGGCTACGGCTTGGAGGGAGCGTTGCCGGATGCGACCGCGTTCGACATCACCCAATACAAAATCAAACCGCAGTTCATCGCCGGCGATTACGAAGGTGGCCTTCGAATTGGGATTGATTCCATCTGCAAAGCGATTCGCGGAGAATACACCGGCCGCACGGAGACGGTTCGCGAACAGCATCGGGGGCACCGTTCGATTGGACCGCTGCTGCTTTTCGGAGCATTTTTCTTATTAAGTTTGCTCGCCGGAATCCACCGGACCACTCGACGAGGGTATCGTTATTCGAGCAAAGGCAGCGGTTGGAGCATGGATTGGGGAAACGTCTTTTTCTTTTGGCTCAGCATCCTGCTTAGTGGATCATCTCGTAGTGGAAGTGGTTCTTCATCCAGCGGTGGATTTAGCGGCGGAGGCGGAAGTTTCGGCGGCGGCGGCGCCGGCTCAAGCTGGTAACTGAATGCGCACTAAAGAATTCATCAGCAAACTTGACCACGACCGGATCGTAAAAGCGATCCAGGAAGCGGAAAGTAAAACCTCGGCCGAGATTCGCGTCTATCTCCAGCGCGGAAAACTAGCTGACGACGCGCTAAACGCCGCGCGGAAGCGATTCCAAAAACTCGGGATGCATAAAACCGCGGAGCGCAATGCCGTGCTCATATTTGTCGCGCCACGAGCCCACAAATTCGCCGTAGTTGGCGACCAGGCGATCCACGAAAAATGCGGGGAGACCTACTGGCAGCGAGTTGTCGATCTTATGCGCGAGCATTTTCGCAATGAAAGATTTTCCGATGCAATCGTCGACGCCATTCGCGACATCGGCCGGGTCCTGGCCGAACATTTCCCGAAAAGATCGGCATCATCCAACGAGTTGCCGGATAAGGCGATCGAGGGCTGATGTAGGGCACACTTCGAGCGAAATGGAGACGGCAGATTTCGGCACTTGCAAAACCGCCGGTTTGGTCTTTATTCCACGCTCCGCAGCGAGTTTTTTAAAATTACGCCGTTGGTCCCTGGGTCTCCGTCGCTGGACGTGAAGCCGCACTCGTCAGGGGAAACCCGGTGAAGGAATTGAAGATTTAAGATTCAGATTTTCGATTACAGGAATCTTGTCCTTAGTAGGACGGTTGCTTCCCCAATCGCAAATCGGCAATCGACAATCGCAAATTAGTCTATGCCAGTCCGTTACGGTCGTTTTGAAATGCCGAAAACTCTCGTCAAAGACGAGAACTCAGCCACCGATACCTACGCGAAGTTTGTCGCCGAACCGTTTGAAGCCGGTTACGGCCACACCGTGGGAAACTCCCTCCGCCGTGTTTTGCTTTCATCGCTCGAAGGCGCCGCCATCACCGCGGTGAAAATCACTGGAGCACAACATGAATTCGCCACTCTGCCCGGTGTGGTCGAGGACGTGACCGATATCGTTCTCAACTTGAAGCGGGTGAAGTTCAAAGCCGAGGACCACGAGGCGCGAAAACTTTCCCTCAGTGTGAACAAGGAAGGCGAAGTCACCGCCGGCGATATCCAAACCGTGCAAGGCTACGACGTGCTTAATCCGAAGCAGATTATCTGCACGCTGGACAAGAAACATAAATTTGACGCCGAGCTCGAAGTTCGGGTCGGACGTGGTTTCGCTACTGGCGAAGAAAACAAACGCACCGATCAACCGATCGGTCTTATTCCGATCGATTCGATCTTCTCACCGGTCACTCGCGTGAAGTACGCGGTCGAGAACACGCGTGTCGGTCAGCGTACCGATTACGATAAGTTGATCCTGGAAGTCTGGACCGACGGGCGATTAACGCCGGACGACGCTCTGCTTCAAGGCTCGGCCATTCTTCGCCATCACCTAGACGTTTTCGTCAATTTCAATGAGGACGTGATCGAGTTCGACGAGACGCCCGCCGGCGTAAGCGAAGAGAACATGAAGCTCAAGAAGCTTCTCAACATGAGCGTGAACGAAATCGAGCTGAGTGTGCGCGCCGCGAATTGCTTGAACAACGCGAACATCACCACCGTCGGCCAGCTCGCGCAAAAGACCGAGGGCGAGATGTTGAAATATCGCAACTTCGGCAAGAAATCGCTCAACGAAATCAAAGACAAACTGCAACAGCTTGGGTTGGGACTCGGAATGAAGTTCGATCCGGGTATGGTCGACATGCCGGCTGGCGGCGAGGTCGCAAGTGTGAACGGCTCGACCGAGGAGCCGTAATTTCGTTGGATCGACCCGCCTTCGCCGAGGCTGCGGCGCGGCAAGCAATCACAAGATCGACAATCAACTCCATCGCGTATGAGACACCAAAAGAAAACGATCAAGCTCGGCCGCACGGCGGAGCATCGGAAAGCGTTGCTCGCCAATCAGGTTTGCAGCTTGATCGAACACGAGCGTATCAAAACTACGCTTGCGAAAGCGAAAGCCGTTCGGCCGCTCGCCGAGAAAATGGTGACGCTGGGCAAGAACGGTTCGATTCATGCGCGGCGCACGGCGTTGGCGGTGCTGCGACAGAAGGATGCGGTCAAGAAATTGTTCGACAACATTGCGCCCCGGACCGCCACGCGAAATGGCGGTTACACTCGGATCGTCAAACTCGGCCAGCGTAAGAGCGATTCTGCATCGGTCGCATTTATTGAGTGGGTTGACGCAGCGCAGGTAGAAGAGAAACCGACGGAAGAAAAGCCGAAAAAAGCGAAGAAGGAGGCGACGGCCGCAGCGCCCGCTCCCACCGCACCACCGAGGGAAGAAAAGAAACCGGTCGCAGCAGAAGAGCCGAAGCCCAAGCCGAAACGGAAATGGTTTGGTAAAAAATCGGGTGACGCGAAATAAATTGCGCGCCCTTACGTCAAAGATCGGTAATTCGAATTAGCGCGGTGACGGCAAAACGCCGTCCCAAAAGTGGAACGGCTTGTTCCCGAAGGCGGAACATCGGCAATCGCTTTTCGAAAACGCGTCTCGCGATATTCGACTGGTTCCCAGCGAGTTACGCCGGACCGGCAATCGATGGCATGGCGATTGCAATAGGGGTTGGCATCAATCAACAACCTCTATGAATACACCACACGAAGAATCCACATATGCTCTCCTGGTTCGCTCCGAAGAAAAAGGCCGGAGCGTTCTCGAAACGCTGCTTTATACGCTCTTCATTTTGAGCGCGGTCTTCTCGATCTGGCAATTTGCTCAGCAACGCGTCGTCGTTCCGGCGGCCGGCCTGCGCTGCTTTGCCTGCGAGACGACAAACGCGCAAGTTCCTTCGCATATTTGATCCTGAGAAAGTTTTGTTCACGCCGACTCAAACCGGCGACAAAATAATTCCATGCAGGATTTGCGATATGCGTTGCGGATGCTGAAGAAGCAGCCGGGCTTCACCGTCATCGCTGTTTTGACCCTGGCGCTGGGCATCGGCGCGAACACTGCAATTTTCAGTGTCGTCAACGCGGTCCTTCTCCGACCGCTTCCTTATCCCAACGCCGATCGCATCATGGTGTTGAGTGAGTCGTCCGGGCCGGGCCAGGATTTTTCCGTTGCGCTGCCGGACTATTTCGATTGGAGAACGGATACAAAAACTTTCGAACATCTCGCCTGCACGCATAAAGAATCGCGCAACCTCAGCGGCATTCCGGGACGCGAACCGGAGCGGATCTCCTCCAATTCGGTGACGCGGAATTTTTTTGATGTCATTGGTGTTGCGCCCCAGCTCGGCCGCGTATTTAGCGAGGATGAAGACAAGGTCGGCGCGCCTCCCGTCGTTGTGATCAGCGATCGACTTTGGCGGCGCGCATTCAATCGCGATCCGAAAGTGATCGGCCAATCGATCACGCTTCACGACTCGAACTATACCGTTATCGGCGTGATGCCGCCGCAAATGACTTCGCCGCAAGACACCGACGTGTGGCTTTCGTTGATGCGACGCAGCAACAACTCGGCGTGGCTCAATCGCGCGTATCATCCGATGATGTTCGTCTGGGGCCGGCTGAAGCCGGGAATGACTGTCGATCTTGCGCGCAGCGAAATGAAGACGATCGCGGCGCGATTGGAAAAAGCTTATCCTGACACGAACGAAAAAGTTTATGCGGTCGTCACTCCGCTCTTGGAGAACCTGGTCGGAAAATATCGGACAAATCTCGGCTTGTTGTTAGGCGCAGTCGGTTTGGTGCTTCTTATCGCCTGTGCAAACCTGGCCAATCTTTTTGCCGCGCGCGGAGCCGCGCGTGCGAGAGAATTCGCGATTCGGACGGCGGTGGGCGCGAGCCGCGTTCAAATTATCCGGCAACTTCTGATTGAAAGCTTCGTCGTCGCGCTTCTCGGGGGAACACTCGGATTTTTTATCGCGCTCTGGGCGCGCGACGCATTGATCGCACTCGCTCCGCAAGAAGTTTCGCGGTTCCACGACATCTCGTTCAATCTGGCGGTGCTGGTATTTACTTTTATCATCGCTTCGATCACGGCGGTGTTGTTCGGTTTATGGCCGGCGTGGCAAACCTCGCGGGCGGATGTTCAGCTCGCATTGAAAGCTGGCTCGCAGGGAAGCGGCGAAGCGCCTTCAGCAAAACGCACGCGCGATTGGCTCGTCATTGGTCAGATTGCGCTCACTCTCACCTTGCTCATCGCCGCCGCGCTAGTCTTGAAAAGTTTCGCGCGCCTGCAATCGCTCCAGTTAGGCTACGAGCCGCGCGGACTCTTCACGGCGCGTTTCGAGCTGCCATGGAAAACCTACAACGACCGCGCCAAGATCGTGACGTTTACGAACGCGCTGCTCGATCGGGTGCGCACGCTTCCGGGCGTGCAGAGCGCAGGCGCCGGCTCGAACGCTCCCTTGATGGGCGGGTGGCAAACCGGATTCTGGCTTGAAGGCACGCCGAAACCGGCGCCGGCGCAAATGTTGAGTGCCGATCTTGAAGTCGTCACCGGCGATTACTTTGCAACCTTCAAAACTCCGCTCTTGCGCGGCCGCACCTTCAATGATCGCGATACCAAAGATTCGCCGCGCGTTGTCATTGTCGATCAAGCGATGGTCGATCAATATTTTCCCGGACAAGATCCGATCGGCAAACGCATTGCGGTTGATGCCGGTAACGACGATGAGGGCAACGTCATGAGCGAAATCGTCGGCGTGGTCGCGCGCATGCGCTTTCACGCAGTCGATGAAATGGCACCCCTGCCGCTCATTTACTGCCCGCTCGCGCAAGCGCAACGCACCAGCCTCACTCTCTTCGTTCGCAGCGCATCCGGACTCGCTTCGCTGCAACGTCCGATCCGCGATGCCGTCGCCGCAATCGATCCTAACCAACCCGTCTACGACACTCGCCCGATGTTCGATCGCGTTCAGGAAACCTGGGGCACACAACGTCTACTCACCTTTCTCTTCTCCATTTTCGCCGGACTCGCGCTCACGCTCGCGACCATCGGTTTGTACGGACTACTCGCCTACACCACGCTCAAACGTGTCCGTGAAATCGGCATCCGTCTCGCGCTCGGCGCGCGTCCGGCCCAGGTTCGCGCGCTCATTCTTTCGCACGGAATGCAGCTGCTTCTCATCGGATCGGGCATCGGTTTGGTCAGCGCCATCATTTTGTCGCAGTTCCTGCAGCGAATTCTTTTCGAAGTGAAAGGCGCCGATCCAAAAATTTATCTTGGCGTCGGTTTGCTCATGTTCGCTGCGACGATGTTGGCCTGCTGGATTCCAGCACGCCGCGCCAGCCGGGTCGACCCGATCGTGGCGTTGCGAACGGAATAATTTTTTATGCGCGATTTTCGGCATTCGCTTCGCGCACTTCTCAAGCAACCGCTTTTCAGCGGAATTGTGATCCTGACGTTCGCGCTCGGCATTGGCGCGAACACGGCGGTGTTTAGTGTGCTGAATGCTGTCCTATTGCGGCCGCTCCCGTTTCACGAACCACATGAACTCGTCGCACTCTCGCTCTATGACACCCGCACCGGGCCGGAAGGCGTCAGCGATCAATCGACCGTTTCTTATCCGGATTTTGTCGATTGGCGCGCGCAGAACCGCGTCTTCGACGGTCTCGCGGTTTACTTCAACCAAAGCCTAACGCTGACGGATGGAAAGGAAGCGATCCATCTCCAGGCCGAAGCCGTTTCGGCCAACTTATTCACGGTGCTCGGCATCCAACCAATCCTGGGCCGCACTTTTTCGCCTAACGAAGATGAACCTGGAAATCGCGTCGTTATTTTGAGTCATGGCCTGTGGCAGCGCCGATTCGGCGGCGATCCGGCGATCATCGGAAAATCGCTCAGGCTGAACGGCGAACAATTTCAAGTGATTGGCGTGATGCCGGCGGGATTTGCTTTTCCAATCAGTGCGTTCCCGCCCGAAGTCTGGACGAGCATGTCGATCTTGCGCGAAACAAAAGACGGCGCCAAGCCGATGACTGAGGAGCGCGGCAACGATTTTCTGAAGTGCGTCGCGCGGCTCAAGCCGAACATGTCGATGGCACAAGCGCAGGCGAACATGGACACGATCAGCGCGGCGTTGCGCCAGCAATATCCCGATTCGAACACCAATATCGGCGCAAAAGTCTGGTCTTTGGTGAAGGCGATGGTAGCCGACGCGCACTCCGCCTTGCTCATGTTGTGCGCGATGGCCGGCTGCGTCCTTCTTGTCGCGTGTGTGAACGTTGCCAATCTGCTTCTCGCGCGCTCGCTCTCGCGTCACAAAGAAATCAGCATTCGCGCCGCGCTCGGAGCCGGACGCTGGCACATTGTGAAACAGCTTCTGACTGAAAGCGCGCTGCTCGGGGTGTGCGGCGGCATCGCCGGTTTGCTTTTTGCCATCTGGGGCCTGGATGGATTGAAGGCGTTATTGCCGGCCACCATTCCGCGAATCGATGAAATTTCTCCGGACTTTCGCGTGCTCGCATTCACTGCGCTCGTGAGTTTGATCGTTGGCGCGCTCGCCGGACTTCTGCCGGCCTGGCGCGCCTCGCATCCGAATCTGGCCGGTTCGTTGAACGACACTTCGCGCGGCTCGAGCGAAGGCGTCCGCGGTCGCCAGACACGCGCCGCGCTGGTCGTGGTCGAGATCGTCCTCGCGCTCGTGTTGCTCGCGAGCGCCGGATTGCTCGTCGAAAGTTTTCTGCGTTTGCAAAAAGTGCAGCCCGGCTTCGATCCGACAAACGTCATGACCGCGCGCATCGCGCTGCCCGAGTCGACTTACGGCAAACCGGCACAGGCGGCGGAGTTTTACAAAAAATTGCTCGCGCGAATCTCGGCACTGCCCGGCGTGGATTCCGCCGCGGCGGCCTGGTGGATCCCGCTCAGCGGCAGCGAAATCGCCTTCAGTTTCGATATCGAAGAGCGCCCGCTGCCAAAATCACAACAGCCGATCGCGCAGGTGAACGTGGTGACCTACGACTATTTCAAGACCATGCGCTCTTCGATCGTGCGCGGTCGCGATTTCAATCCTCGCGATGACCGGAATGCGCCGAAGGTGATCATCATTTCGGAAAGTTTCGCGAGACAATTCTTTCCCGGCGAGGACCCAATCGGGAAGCGCGTCACGCCAAATGGATCGCCTGGGCCGGGCGACCCGCCGGTGCGTCAAATCGTCGGCGTCGTCCAGGACGTTCATTTGATTAGTTTGCGCGACGCGCCGAAGCCGCAGATTTACATTCCGCACGAGCAATTCGGCATCCAGACGGTCATGCTCTTCGTGCGCGCTAAGAACGATCCGCGCTTGCTCACAGCTTCGTTGCGCGATGCCGTGAACGAGATCGACAAGGACGTTCCGCTCTACCGGACGCGTCCATTCTCCGACTATTTCTCTCAATCGATTGCGCAACCGCGCTTGAACGCTCTGCTCGTCGGATTGTTCGCGCTCATCGCTTTGCTGCTCGCCGCCGCGGGAATTTTCGGCGTCATGAGTTATTCCGTAACGCAACGAACCCAGGAGATCGGCATCCGTTTCGCGCTCGGCGCACAACGCGGCGATGTGTTGCGCTTAATCGTAAGCCAGGGAATGCGGCTGGTGTTGCTCGGCGTCGCGCTCGGTTTCGTCGGCATCTTTGCGCTCACCCGCTTGCTGCGCAGTCTCCTCTTTGGCGTGGGCGCGACCGATATGACGACGATGCTTGGCGTTACGGTGATTCTCGGCGCGGTCGCTTTCGTCGCTTGCTGGTTGCCTGCCATGCGAGCATCGCAGGTCGATCCGGTGATCGCGTTGCGCAGCGAGTAAAAATCAATCTCCGAGCACGAAACTGTTTCCCTCGCTGTCCTTGAAAATGGCGTAGTTGCCCCAGTGTTCCTTTTTCGGCGGGCTCTCAAACTCGACGCCGCGCCCTTTTAGTTCTTCGTAGGTCTTTTGCAGATCGTCGCATGTGTAAGACATGTGCATAAACGTGCCGATGCGCTTCTTGTCTTCATCGCCGGTAAATAGAACAACGCGTGTTTCCGCTTTCGGAACGCGCAGCTCGATCCAACGCTGCTTATCGTCGAATGGCTGATCCGTGATGATGGTGAATCCTAATTTCTCGGTGTAGAAATCGAGCGCGCGGTCCTGGTCCGCCACCGGGACACTGACAAATTTAATCTGTTTGATCATGTCACGAACTTATTGCGTGTGTTCGACTGGCGTCCAGAGGCAAGGCTCGCGCTGTCGCGAAAAGTCTTGTCCGATTATCGGTATAGCAGCGACAATCCGGCCGTGCCTCGCTTTCGCCAAACCGTGCCGATCGATGATTACGTTCTCGACGTGCTCATGCGCGATATCGTCGGACACGATCAGAAGCCCGCGGCCTTTCTTGTTTACTTGTATCTTTCCGGCCGCGCTGCCCGTCAGCGATGGCACCCGGTCAGAGCGAGTCTGCGCATGCTGGCCGATGAAACCGGGCTTTCCAAAAGTGCGGTGCAAACCGCACTCGTGACGTTGCAGCTCCGCCAGCTCGTAAAGACATCGCGCGATCATCGCACCGCCGTGCCGGCCCATCGTGTGTTGCGGCATTGGCGGTCGAAACCGGCCAGGCGCAAATCAGCGAAGTGATTTCAATTTCCAGCTTAACTTGCCGTCATTGGAAATTTCCAAACACGCGACGCTCGCCGGCGCACCTTGATTTGGCCGCGTGACGCAGCCCGGATTCAAGAACAGAACATGGCCGCGCCGTTCATTCCGCGGAACGTGCGTATGACCGTGTAGTAGAACATCGACATCGTCCGGCGGTCGATCTGGCGGAATATGCTGCAAGCGAAGCTTCTTTCCGCCGCGCACAAGATCGACAACCAGCGGCCACCCGTAATTGCTGTCGCAATTGCCGCGCACGACTGTGACCGGCGGCCCGATCGCGCGCAACTCGTCCAGGATTCGCTCCGCGCACACATCGCCCAGGTGCCAGATTTCGTCTGCATCCCTTGCCAGCCTCTCGATTACCGGCGGAAATCTATCGTGCGTGTCGGCAAGGACGAATATGCGCAGACTGCGAGCCATTGATCTCTAAGGAAAGCAGGAACGCAGGAAGGGAAAGACCCATTATCAATCGCCAATTCTTGCTTTCCTGCTTTCCTGAGAGATATCCGGTTGTGATCCTTTGCGTCCTTGGTCTGAACAATTAGGTTGCGTCGTGTCATTTAACAATTTCGGACTTTCGCCGGAAGTCGTGCGCGGCACCCAGGCGATGGGTTTCACGGAACCGACGCCGATCCAGTTGCGCGCCTTCCCGATTATTCTGGCGGGCAAAGATCTAATCGGCACGGCGCAAACTGGGACCGGCAAGACTGCGGCCTTCGCACTGCCGATTCTTACCTTACTTGGGCAACACGGAAAATTTCGCTGTCTCGTGCTCGAACCCACGCGCGAACTGTCCGCGCAGGTTGAGACCGCGTTTCGCGATTATGGCCGCTTCACCGATCTGCGCGTCACGGTTGTGCACGGCGGCGTCGGATACGGAAAACAACGCGAAGACATCAAACACGGTGTCGACGTCATGGCCGCGACGCCCGGGCGTCTGCTCGATCATCTCGAGCAGGGCACGCTCCATTTTCGCGATGTTAACATTCTCGTGCTCGATGAGGTCGATCGCATGCTCGACATGGGCTTCTTGCCCGACGTGCGGCGCATCGTCGAAAAAATTTCGAAGGACCGGCAAACTCTTCTTTTCTCCGCCACGCTGCCGCCGGAGATCGAACGGCTCGCTGCCTGGGTTCTGCGCGACCCGGAATTGGTCGAGATCGGCGTGCGCCGTTCGCCGGCGGAAACTGTCACGCACGCGGTCTATCCGGTCGCGGCCGAGCAGAAGTTCGATTTGCTCATGGCCCTTCTCGAACGGACCAATTTCGATAGCGCGCTCATTTTTTCCCGCACCAAACACGGCGCCGATCGTATCGCGCACAAATTGAAACAGGGAAATCATTCCGTCGCCGTGCTGCATTCCAATCGCACCCAACGCGAACGCATTGAAGCGCTCGAAGGATTTAAGAGCGGTAAATACGAAGTGATGGTCGCGACCGATATCGCGGCGCGCGGGCTCGACATCGCCGGCGTCAGTCATGTCATCAATTACGACGTCCCTGAGCACGCCGAAGATTATGTCCATCGCATCGGCCGGACCGGTCGCGCACAAAATGTGGGCGACGCGTTCACGCTCATGAACGGTGAAGAAGTCGCGGCGTTACAAGCGATCGAACGTTTCATCGGGCGAAAAATTCCGCGATTAAAGCTTGAGAATTTTAATTATCTCTACACGGTCCTCTTTGAACCGGAATCGGCCAGCGGCGGCAGACGCGCCATTGGCGGAGGCCGATCGCATCGCGGATATTCCTACGGGCGAAGACGCAAGTAACTAATTGGAGGGATGCGCTCCGTCGCGTCCCATTAATTTTTGGGACATGACGGAGCATGTCCCTCCATTTCACTTGCACCACTGATCGACCCAGTCGTTCACCGTCTTGTACCAGAGCCGCGAGTTCCGCGGCTTCAGCACCCAATGACCTTCGTCCGGGAAGTACAACATCTTCGACGGCACCTTCAATCGCTGCAGCGTCGTGAATAGATCGAAGCCTTGTGAAACGTCGAGCCGGTAATCGAGTTGACCGTGCACGACCAGCGTCGGCGTTTTGAATTTCTCGGCGAACATGTGCGGCGAAAACTTCCGGTAAAGCTCGCGTTGTTTCCAAGGCGGCCCTTTGAATTCCCATTCCATGAACCAAAGTTCCTCGGTCGTTCCGTAAGACGTTTCCGTGTTCATCGTCCCGTCGTGCGACACGATGCACTTGAATCGATCAGTGTGACCGAGCAACCAGTTCGCCATGTAACCGCCGTAGCTCGCGCCGAGCGCCGCCTCGCGATTCTTCTCGATGAACGGATAGGTCTTCTCCACGTAATCGAGCCCCTTCATTAGATCGACATACGGTTTGCCGCCCCAATCACCGCTGATCGAATCGGTAAACTTCTGCCCGTAACCGGTCGAGCCGTGGAAATTGATCATGACCACGACGTAGCCGTTGGCCGCGAATAACTCCGCGTTCCAGCGATACGTCCACGAATTTCCCCACGCCCCTTGCGGCCCGCCGTGGATCAAAAACTTCAGCGGATACTTCTTCGCCGGATCGAACCCCGGCGGCTTGACCATGAAACCCTGCACCTCTTCGTCATTCGCGCCTTTAAACGTGAACGACTCCAACGGCTGCATGTCGATCTGCGACAACAGCGCGTCGTTTATGTGTGTGACGGCTTCTGGCTTGATCGGCACCGGCACGTCGAAGGGAAAGTCGATCTTCCAGATCTCGTTAGGTGCAGCGACTGTTGCTCTTGAGTAAAACAGGGTTCCACCCAGCACAACAAGATCGTCGTTGTGTCCAGCGTCCCCATCTGCCCGCATTTGGTCGAGCAAGCGCAAACCTCCGCTTTGGAGAACGGCTACCGGAGTCTTGCCACTCGTGAGTGCATAGAGCGAGATTATGCCTAGCCTCGCTTGGCCCCAATCTTCGAAACTAAACCATATGTCGTCGAATCCGCGGTCACCTCGCGCCCAAGTAAAACTACCGACCGAGCGGTCAAACTTTTCGGTTGCGTCACGCGTTTGGCCTGATTGTCGATCTTGCACGAGGAGCCCCCATTTATCGGCTTCGAAGCCGGCGCGGGCTTGTGATCGCCAGGCGATGTATTTTCCGTCCGGCGAATAGAGCGGCGTCGAATCAGCGCCGGGACTGGTGGAAATCTTCTTTCCCGCCACGGCGGGACCGGCCATCGGCACGATGAAAATTTCGTTGTTCGTGCTGGTCGCTTCGACTTCGTCGATGTTCGAGGTGTAAGCGAGCTCCTGGCCATCCGGCAAAATCGCATACATGTCCTGGCCGCCGAGATTGAACGGCGGCACATCGTGATCGCCCGGCGTCAAATCTCGCGGCTGTTTTTTTTCTTCTGTGGTGGCAGCCGTCCCCGGCTGCGAATCCGAAGATCCCGCAGGCGAGACGCCTGCCTCCACAGACTGAACAAACAAATGGCTGCGCTTGAATTCGGTGAACGCATTCCAATGCCGATAAAGCAGCTTCGTGAAAATCTTCGCTTTCACTTTGCTGTTCTTGAGTTCTTCGTCACGCTTCTTGTTCTCGGCATCGTCTTTCGCGTCCGGATAAACCGCCGACACGAACACGATGTTCTTTCCATCCGGCGACCAGATTGCGCCATCGGCGCCGGTCGAAATCGAAGTGACTTGATGTGGTTTCCCAACCAGCCGCCCTGCTTCGGGGTCGAAATCGCACATCCAGATTTGCGTCGGATCGGTCGCCTTCGATGTCCAGATCAGCCGTTTGCCGTCCCGCGAAAAGCGCGGTCGCTCTTCGTGATTCGGCGTTTCATTCAAACGCTTCGATTCACCGCCACTGGCCGGCACGATCCACAAATGCGAAATCTTCGTGTTCGCCTCAAGATCGACATCGACGCAATCGAACACGACCCATTTCCCATCCGGCGACGGTTGCGGACCGCCGACGCGCTTGAGTTTCATCATGTCCTCGAACGTGAATGGATGTTTCGCGTTCTGGGCCAGAAGCGAACCCGCGACGAGGAACGTAAGAGCAATAAGAGTCTTTATGGACATGCGAACGCCATTTCTATTTTGTCATTGCACGCAAAGTCGAGGAATCTCTCGCTGTGAAGGCGAAGTTCGTTGCCACCGCATTGGTTGGCTTGAGTTTCTTGCCCTGCGCCAAAGCTCAAGCTGTGCCGAAAATGATGAACGCGATCCTCGCGCACGAGTATGGCGGGCCGGAAGTGTTGAAATACGAAGATGTGCCCGTGCCAGAGCCGAAAGAGAACGAAATTCTTGTGCGCGTGATTGCGAGTGGCGTGAATCCGGCCGATCCGCTGATTCTGAACGGCAAATACGCCAGGGAATTCGGGACGCATCTGCCGCTGATTCTTGGTTACGACATGGCTGGCGTTGTCGTGAAGACCGGCCCGAAAGTGACGAAGCTGAAAGTGGGCGATCCGGTTTACGCATATCTGCTTTGGGGCGGCGGTTGGGCCGAATACTGCATCTCGAACGAAGGCGAATCGGCGATCAAACCGAAGGCGCTCACATTTATGGATGCCGCATCGGTTCCACTGGCGGCGCTAACTGCCTGGCAGGCATTGATCGACATCGGAAAGATTCAAGCTGGCCAAACGGTACTGATTCATGGCGGCTCGGGCGGCGTCGGAAGTTTCGCCATTCAGATCGCGAAGGCGCGTGGCGCCCGCGTCATCGCCACGGCTTCGACCGCCAATCAGGATCTGTTGAAACAACTCGGGGCCGATATCGCGATTGATTACACGAAACAAAAATTCGAAGAGATCGCGCACGATGTCGATCTTGTGCTGGACCCGGTTGGCCGCGATACGCTCGCGCGTTCGTATGGCGTGGTGAAAAAAGGCGGGATCGTTGTCACGATCGTCTCCCGCTGCGACGAGACGGAACTTAAGAAACATGAAATCCGCGGTGCGTCGCTTTCATCGCATCCGAACGCAGTCGAACTCTCCGAAATCACCAAGCTGATCGAAGCCGGCAAAATCAAACCGATTGTTTCACAAGTGCTGACGTTGACCGACGCGGCCAAAGCCGACGCACAGGCAGAGACCCATCATACTCGCGGAAAGATCGTCTTAAAGATCGCGGACGAACCAAAAAGCTGAAGGGCATTTCATCCGCGCGGGAGATCAGTTAGAGTCGGACATGGTGACAATCGAGACAATTAAGAACGGCCCTTACATCGTGAAGGGCGAAGTCGAATTGATAGACAGCGACGGCAACAAATTTCCGGTGGAAAAACGGATGGCGCTTTGCCGTTGCGGCGCGTCGACCGAGAAACCGTTTTGCGACGGCACCCATTCCAAGATCGGTTTTCAAGCGGCCGAGAAAGCGGTGCCGGAATCAAAGGAATGAAACGTTTTCTCTGCCTTTGCGTCGCGCTTTTCGCCATCACGGCCCGCGGTGAAAAGATCGCGCTCGTCGGTGCGACTGTAATCAATCCGGCTGACGGCAAAGTATTGCCGAGGGCGACAGTGGTGATCAACGGCGACAAAATCGAGCGCGTTAGCATGGGCAAGCAGGACGCGGCGTCGCTCGGGAAACAAATCGATTGCGCCGGCAAATTCATTTTGCCGGGCTACATCGACACCCACGTCCACTTCTTCCAATCGGCCGATTTGTTTACGCGACCGGACGGCGCCGATCTTAACAGCGTGCGGCCGTACAAAGACGAAGTTGCCTGGATCAAGTCGCATCTGGACGATACGTTCGCGCGCTACATTCGTTGCGGAATCACCAGCGTGGTCGATGTCGGCGGGCCGATGTGGAATTTCGACGTCCGCAAAACTGCCAACTCGACCGCGAAAGCGCCGCGCGTTGCGGTCGCGGGGCCGTTAATTTCCAGCGTTTCCCGAGAAAAACTCGATCTCGGCGATCCGCCAATCGTTAAGATCGACACGCCGGATCAGGCGCGCGAGTTCGTGCGCAAGCTCGCCGCGCAAAAACCCGATCTGGTGAAGATCTGGTACATTGTCGACAACGATCATCCGGTCGACAGTTTCCGGCCGATCGTCCGAGCAACGGTGGACGAAAGTCACGCGCACAAGATCCGGGTTGCAGTGCACGCGACCGAATTGGAAACGGCGCGCGCGGCGGTTGAAGAAGGCGCAGATGTCCTTGTGCATAGCGTGATCGACAAACCGGTCGATGCCGCCTTTGTGAAGCTGTTGAAAGATCGACATACGATTTTGTGTCCGACCCTGGTCGTATTCGAACGTTACGGCCGGACCTTTTCGCATCAGTTGAATCTGACGCCAGAAGAAAGAGCGTGGGGAAATCCGGAAGTGATCGCATCGCTCGACGTGACGAAGATTCCACAAGACAAATTGCCCGAGCGCATCAAGACGGCGCTGGCCAAGCCGGAAGAGGCGCTCGATCGGATCAAAAAGACCTACGAGATCGCGCTGCCGAATTTGAAGAAGCTCGAAGATGCCGGCGTTACGATCGCGGCCGGAACCGACGCTGGAAATATCGGGACGATTCACGGGCCGGCGTTGTTTCGCGAGTTTCAGTTGATGAAACAAGCCGGACTTACCCCGATGCAAATTCTCCAATGCGCGACGACGAACGCCGCGAAACTTTTCGGCGACGAAACCGGCGCGCATCTCGGCAAGATCGACAATGGATATTTCGCCGACCTCGTGATCCTAAAATCGAATCCGGTCGATGACATCGCACACGCGTCCGATATCGACAGCGTGGTGAAGAATGGTGTCGTTTATCCGGCGGGCTCAATTTTGCATTAAAGAAAAAGTGAAAGCGTTGCTGGCAGGTTGGCTCTTGCTTGTCGTCTCTTTCGCCTACGGCGAAGACGTAAATGCGATTGCCGAACGTTACGTGAAGCTGGTGCTGGCGATGGGAGAGCACGATCCGGATTACGTCGATGCTTACTACGGTCCACCGGAATGGAAAACTCAGGTGGCGGCGGAGAAGAAGTCCCTCGATGCCATCGCGACCGCGGCGAAACAATTGCGCGAAGCACTTGAAAAGATTCCAGCGCCTCCCGAAGAAATCAGCCGTTTGCGCCACGAATATCTGACGCGGCAGCTTTCCGCCCTCGAAACGCGCGACCGCTTCGTGAAAGGCGAACGATTGAAATTTGATCAAGAATCTCGCGCCCTTTACGACGCAGTCGCGCCGACGTATCCGGAGTCGCATTTTCAGGAGATTCTCAACAAGCTCGAACCAAAGATTCCCGGGAAGGGAACGTTGCTGGAGCGCTACGAGAATTGGCGGAAAGCGTTCGTCATTCCAAACGACAAACTCGATGCCGTCTTGCAGCTCGCGATCAAGGAATGTCGTGCGCGCACGCTGGCCCACATCAAACTGCCACCGAACGAAAGTTTCACGGTCGAGTACGTCACGAACAAACCGTGGGGCGGTTACAATTGGTATCAGGGAAATTATCGCAGCATCATTCAAGTGAACACCGACCTGCCGACTTATATCGACCGCGCGATCGACCTGGCCGCGCATGAGGGTTATCCCGGGCACCATGTCTACAATGCGCTGCTCGAGAAAAATCTGATGCGCGACCGCGGCTGGGTGGAGTTCAGCGTTTATCCGCTCTACTCACCGCAATCGCTCGTCGCGGAAGGCACGGCGAATTTCGGCCGGGAAGTGGTCTTCACGAAACCGGAGCGTCTGGATTTCGAGAAGAAGGTTCTTTTCCCCGCGGCGGGCATCGATCCGGCGCGCGCGGAGGAATATTACGCGGTGCAGGATTTACTGAAGGAGCTTGCTTACGCCGTGAACGAAGCGGCGCGTCGTTACGTCAATTGTGAAATCGATGTAAGGGCGACCGCGGCCTGGCTGGAGAAATATGCGTTGATGGAACCGGCGCGTGCGCAACAGCGCGTCCGTTTCATCGACAAGTACCGCAGTTACGTCATCAACTACAACCTCGGCGAAGACATGGTGCGCCGTTACATCGAAAAGCGCGGCAGCACTTTGGATCAGCCAGAGAAGCGCTGGCGAGAATTCGAGCAATTGCTCGCGTCGCCGCGCCTTCCGTCCGAACTGCAATAGAGCGCGCTAACGCGGCTGCGAATCGATTACTAAGCGCGGCGTCATCTCTTTCGCCGTCCAGGGGGCCCAGATGGCGTTGCGGTCGGGCTCGGCGTCGGTTTTGGAGTCGGTGTTGGGGTTGCTGTCGGCGTGGGGGTTGGTGTTGCTGTCGGCGTGGGGGTTGGTGTTGGTGTCGGGGTGGGGGTTGGTGTCGGTGTTGGGGTTGGAGTGGGCGTGGGCGTCGGCTTTGGAGTCGGGGTCGGAGTTGGGTTCGGCGTGGGAGTGGGGGTTGCCGTGGGAGTTGGCGTCGGCGTCGGGTTCGGAGTTGGCGTGGGTGTTGCGGTCGGAACCGGTGTTGGCGTCGGCGTTGGTGTTGGTGTTGGCGCGGGCGGCGAAATGACGCTTTGGATCCAGGGCAATTGCGCCGAGATTCGCAACGCGTAAAAGCCGGAAGGAACCGGAGCCGAGTCGGTGATGAGCTGCCCGAAACAATTATAGAGTCCACGTGCGTCGAACAACATGGCGTTGAAACTGGACCCGGTGGGCGTGGTCGAGAAAGGGCCGTCGACCGAGAAGTTAATACCAGCAAGTTTCCACGTGCCGCCATCGTTAATGAAAACCGCGCCACCCGAATCGCCGGAAGAAAGATGCGCCTCGTTCGGTTTTCCGTTTTCGTCGAAGGCCGCGTAGAGAATGTAGCCGTAGGCATCGCTGACCTGGTTTTCGCCCCAGCGCTGCACCATGTCGGTCGGGCCCCATTCCCAGCCGCACAATTTTGTCCCCTGATAAATCGGCGCGCCTCGTTGCGTGCCGCGTCCGATTACCACAAGACCGCGTCCTAGTTCATCGCTTCGCGAATAAAGCGGCGCGTAAGTCGGGAGCGTGCCTGCGACTTCGAAGATGCGCAGTTCGCTGCCCGGATCGTCGAAGTATTGGACGATTGGGTAATTGACTCCTTGATAAGAAAACACATCGGAGGCCATGCCGACGTGCTTCACGGTAATGAAATGGTGCGGACTAATGGCCGTGCCAAGAAACGGCCCAAACTGTCCTTCGTATTGCCAGCCGCTGCCGGTCAGAGCCCCCGTCGGCGCAGTCGTGTTCACGCTCGGGTTTGAGGTAAAGAAAAGTGTGACGCCATCCACGAGTGAGCAGGTGAGGATCAAGGCAGCGACGAATGTGATTGGGAAGAGCCGGCGAGTCATGTTCGGGCCCGATAAGTGCAGGTTTCTTGCCCAATCTTAGAAAAACTATAAAAATCATGTATTTCTGGAGGGGACCCTCGGCTTTTCTTAAGAACCAGACTGGCACCGAGTAAAATTGTCAGAGCGACCAGGCGTAACCTCAGCTAAAATCGCCGAATGGCGCGGCGAGGTTTGCTCTTGTTTCTGATGCTCTCGGCCGGAAGGTGCGCCCTTGCCGCGGAACCGAATCTTCCGGGCCAAACCAACGATGATTGGAAACTGGCGAGCAAGAGCGGGGGCGTCATGCTCTATAGCCGCACGCGCCCGGGATCGTCGTTGAAAGAATTCAAAGCTGTCGGCGAGATCGATGCGTCCACTCGCACGGTGCACAACGTCCTCGATGATTTCGAGCAATATCCAAAGTTCATGCCTTTCACCGCCGAGTGCCGTCTCCTAAAACGGGAAGGCGACGCGATGATCGGATATCAACGCCTTTCGCCAAAGATCGTGGGCGACCGCGATTATACTTTGCGCATTCGCCAGAAATCGTGGCCGGCCGAAGGCGGCGGCCTGGTTTATCAAGACCGTTGGGAGCCCGCGAATGAGCTTGGTCCGGCGGAGAAGCCGGGCGTATTGCGAGTGAAACTGTGCGAGGGCGGATGGCTGCTCGAACCGGCGAGTGCAAACAAAACTCGCGCTACCTATTCCATTTATACCGACAGCGGCGGCAAGCTGCCTGCGTTCATCGCCAACGCCGCGAGTGAGATCGGAATCCGAAAGATTTTCACGGCCGTTCGTAAACAGGTGAAAAATCCGAGGTACGCGGCCGAGTAGCTTTCCGGTTGCTTGGATCGACAAGCGGACGGAAATTTCCAGTCCTATGGCAACGAATCCAACGCAATACGCGCATCCGGAAGCGCTCGTGGAAACCGATTGGCTCGAAAAACATCTCGAGGACGACGGGATCCGGATCGTCGAATCAAACGAAGACGTTTTACTTTACGATACCGGGCACATCCCGGGCGCGGTGCACATCGATTGGCGCGCCGATCTCCAGGATCCAGTGATCCGCGACTACATCACGCCGGAAAAATTCGCCGCGCTCTGCGGTATGAATGGGATCACGCCCGACACCACGTGCATTTTTTACGGCGACAAGGCGAACTGGTGGGCGTGCTATGCGCTCTGGGCCTTCCGATTGTTCGGGCACGAGAAAGTGAAAATCTTGAACGGCGGCCGCGACAAATGGAAGGCTGAAGGACGGCCGATAACGAAGGAAAAACCGTCGTATCCGAAAACAAGTTATACGGCGCCGAAGAAGCGTTTCGATAAGGAGATCCGCGCTTTCGCTGATGAAGCACTCGCGCAAAGCAAAAGCAAGAAGCCGTTGATCGATGTGCGTTCGCCCGGCGAATTCAAAGGCGAGATCACGCACATGCCCGAGTATCCGCAGGAAGGCGTTCTTCGTGGCGGCCACATTCCCGGCGCGAAAAGCATGCCTTGGAAAACTGCGACCAAGGAAGACAACACGTTCAAGTCGGCGCCGGACTTGGCGAAAATTTACTTCGAGCAATGCGGCGTAAAACCGGACGTCGACACCGTGGTCTACTGCCGTATCGGCGAGCGCTCAAGCCACACCTGGTTTGTGCTTACCTATCTGCTCGGGCTCGACAACGTACGCAATTACGACGGTTCGTGGACGGAGTGGGGTAACAAAGTCGGCGCGCCGATCGAGAAGGGCGCGTGAACTAGCGATGAGTAAAGATTGCGGCAAGCTGGATGAATTGGGCAACCGTTCCGATCCGCCGTATCCGAAAAAGCTCGATAAGATCATTCATCTTTTCGAGACACTCCCGGAGGATGAGCGACGCGAAACAATTGTTTCCTACGCTGAAAACGCGAAGAAACAGGAGCCGCGTCCGGGGGAGAAGTTCGATCTCGAAGATGTTCGCAAGGACGAAGAATGCATGGACACCGTCGGCGTTTATTTGCATGTCGATGAAAACGGCAAGGCGCAAATTCGCATGACGCTTGGCCCGGAAGTGCAAACGCTCACCCGGGCAATGACGGCGATTCTTTGCAAAGGCCTGGAGGGGTGCACTCCACAGGAGATTCTCGATCTTCCGAGCGATTTCGTAACGCGCATCGTCGGCGCCGAGCTGGTGCGCATTCGCAGCCAGACAATTTATTACGTGCTCACGCGCATCAAAGGTATCTGCAAAGTTTATCTCGACCGCCAGCGGATGGCGGTGGCCTAGCGCGATTCGCGCGTGAAGTTCGCCTGATTTGATCTATCATCCCGCGCGCAGATGCCGCGGAACGATCAAATCAAAAAAATTTTGCTCATCGGCTCCGGTCCAATCGTGATCGGGCAGGGCTGCGAATTTGATTATTCCGGCGTGCAGGCGTGCAAGGCGTTGCGCGAGGAAGGTTACCAGGTCGTGCTGGTGAATTCGAACCCGGCCACAATCATGACCGACCCGGAATTCGCCGATCGTACTTATATAGAACCGATCACGCCGGAGGTGATCGAAGCGATCATCGAGCGCGAAAAGCCGGATGCGCTTTTACCAACGATGGGTGGCCAGACCGCGCTCAACGCCGCGATGGCCTTGTATCGCAACGGCGCGCTCGCGCGGCATGGCGTGAAACTGATCGGCGCCAACGCGCAAGCGATCGCCAAGGGCGAAGATCGACAATTATTCAAGGAGGCGATGCTGCGCATCGGGCTCGACGTGCCGCGCTCGGGTGTCGCCCGGTCGTTCGCCGATGCCGACCGCATCGCCGACGAAATCGGGACATTCCCGCTCATCATCCGACCAGCGTTCACGCTCGGCGGCATGGGCGGCGGCATCGCCTATAATCGCGACGAGCTGGAGGATATCGCACAGCGCGGACTCGATCTTTCGCCGGTCAACGAAGTTCTCATCGAAGAATCGCTCGTCGGCTGGAAGGAATTCGAGATGGAAGTGATGCGCGACCACATGGACAACTGCGTGGTCGTTTGTTCGATCGAGAACTTCGATCCGATGGGAGTGCACACCGGCGACTCAATCACCGTCGCGCCCGTGCAAACGCTTACCGACAAGGAATATCAGATGATGCGCGATGCCGCCTTCGCCGTCATTCGCGAGATCGGTGTTGAGACCGGCGGGTCGAATATTCAGTTCGCTGTCGATCCAAACAACGGTCGCATGGTCGTGATTGAAATGAACCCGCGCGTGTCGCGTTCGAGCGCGCTCGCTTCGAAGGCGACCGGTTTTCCGATTGCCAAGATTGCGGCGAAACTCGCCGTCGGTTACGCGCTCGACGAAATAAGAAACGACATCACGCGCGAGACGCCGGCATCGTTCGAGCCGACGATCGACTATTGCGTGGTGAAAGTGCCGCGGTTCACCTTCGAGAAATTTCCGCAAGCAGATGCGACGCTGACGACGCAGATGAAAAGCGTCGGCGAAGCAATGGCGATTGGGCGGACTTTTAAAGACGCGCTCCAAAAAGCGTTGCGCTCTCTCGAAATCAAACGTTTCGGTCTGTGCGGCGACGGCGCGGATAAAGATGTCGATCTTGAAACGTTGCGACTCAAACTCGCGATCCCGAACGCCGAGCGGATTTTCTATCTCGCACAAGCATTCCAAAAGGGTGCCTCCATTGACGAGGTTTTCGACTTAACAAAGATCGACAAGTGGTTCCTGCGAAACATCCAACAAATCGTCGACGCGAGTAAGAACCTGGTCGGAAAAAATGGAGCCGCGCCGATCGATCGCGCCAAGAAGCTGGGATTTTCAGATCGACAACTGGCGGTCGCCACGGGGCCTTCGGAGAAAACAATCCGCGCGAACCGAAAAGCCGCTGGCATTCTTCCGACTTATCGCCTCGTCGATACCTGCGCGGCCGAGTTCGAAGCCTACACGCCATATTATTACTCGACCTACGGCGACGAAAACGAGTGGCGCGACAGCGGCAAACGCAAGATCATGATCCTCGGCGGCGGTCCCAACCGCATCGGCCAGGGGATCGAATTTGACTATTGCTGCGTGCACGCGGCCTTCGCGCTGCGCGAGCTCGGGTTTGAAACGATCATGGTGAATTCGAATCCGGAAACGGTTTCGACCGATTACGACACAAGCGACAAACTTTATTTTGAGCCGCTCACGCTCGAAGACGTGCTCAACATCTACGATCAGGAAAAACCGGAGGGCGTGATGGTGCAGTTTGGCGGCCAGACGCCGCTCAATCTCGCGGATGGATTGAAAGCGGCCGGCGTTCCAATTCTCGGGACGCAACCGGAGAGCATCGAGACCGCGGAAGATCGGAAATTATTCGCCGCCATGCTCGATAAGCTCGGTCTGCGCCAGACGCCGAGTGGCTCAGCCGTCAGCGCGCAGGAAGCGGTCGCGATCGCCAACAAGATCGGATATCCTGTGCTGGTTCGTCCTTCATTCGTTCTCGGCGGCCGCGCCATGGAGCTTGTCTACCACGAAGAGGACCTTCGCCGTTACATGGCCAGCGCGATTGAAGTGACACCGGATCGCCCGGTATTGGTCGATCGCTTTCTCGAAGACGCCATCGAGGTCGATGTCGATTGCATTTCCGACGGCGAAACAACCGTCATTGGCGCGATCATGGAACACATCGAGCAAGCCGGCATCCATAGCGGCGACAGCGCCTGCGTCATCCCGACGTTCTCGTTGTCGAAGAACATTCTCGATGAAATTTCCACGGCGACCAAGGCGATGGCGCGCGAGCTGAATGTGCGCGGACTGATGAATGTGCAGTTCGCCGTCAAAGGCGATGAAGTTTACGTGCTCGAAGTGAACCCGCGCGCTTCCCGAACGGTTCCGTTCGTGAGCAAGGCCATTGGCGTGCCACTAGCCAAGCTCGCCGCGAAAGTGATGACGGGAAAAACTCTGCGCGAGCTCGGATTCACCAAGGAAATCGTGCCCAAACATTTCTCGGTGAAAGAAGCGGTCTTCCCGTTCCTGCGTTACCAGGGCGTCGACATTTCGCTCGGGCCGGAGATGAAATCGACCGGCGAAGTCATGGGGATGGATGTCGATCTTGGCCTCGCTTACGCAAAATCGCAGATGGCCGCGCCACCTGCTTTGCCCACCAAGGGCAACGTGTTCATCAGCGTAAAAGACAGCGATAAGCCGGCGATCATCCCGGTCGCACGAGAGTTCGTGGAACTCGGTTTCGGAATCATTGCGACCAGCGGTACCTACGCCACATTGGCGGAAGCCGGGATCCCGGTGAAAAAGGTTTTCAAACTGCGCGAAGGGCGGCCCGACGTGAGCGACCTGGTCAAGAATGGCCAGATCAATTTCATCATTAACACGCCGAGCGGAAAAATTCCGCGTGAAGACGAAGTCCGCATCCGCAACGCCGCGCTCGCGGAAAAGATCCCGATCATGACGACGGTGCGCGCGGCCCTGGCCAGCGCGAACGGCATTCGTTCGCTCCAGAAAACCAAAGTCAGCGTCCGCAGCTTGCAGGAATATCACGCAACGAAGTGAAAATTTGCGACGGTCACAGACCGCCGCTACAGAAGAACATGAAATTGTCGATCTTGGCGGCGCTGTTCCTCGGACTGGCCGTGGACGCGGCGCGACTGGCGGCGGAAGAAAAGAAAGAGGGCGCAATGAATCCATCAAATGAAGTAGCGGTAATCAAAACGAGTGAAGGCGAAATGGTCGTGCAGTTTTGGACCGACGCGGCGCCGAACACGATCGAGAATTTCAAAAAACTGGCGCGCTCGGGATTTTACGACGGCACCAGCTTTCACCGCATCGTCAAAGGATTCATGGTCCAGGGCGGCGATCCGCTGACCAAGGATCCAAAAAAGGAAAGCAGTTATGGAACCGGAGGTCCCGGTTACAAAATCAAAGCGGAGTTTAACGATCATTCGCATGAGCGCGGCGTCATGTCGATGGCGCGCGAGGACAATCCCGATTCCGCCGGCTCGCAGTTTTTCATCTGCCTCGCACCGGTAACGCGACTCGATCATCAATACACAACATTCGGCAAGCTGATCAAAGGCGACGATGTGCTCGGAAAAATCGGCGACACACCGGTGGGCCGGAATAGCGGAGGCGAGAATAGCAAGCCGACGAAACGCGTCGTGATCGAAAGCATCAAGATCGTTCCCGCCGACTCGGTGAAGTGATTTATTTCTTACCGCAGAGGACGCAGAGATCGCAAAGAAAAAGTAATTCGAACCAGTCTCTGCGAACTCAGCGTTCTCTGCGGTAATTTCTGAATGGCTAAGCCAAAAATGACAAAGATCGCCCTCGTCCAGATGCGCTGCGGCGCGGATCCCGACAAGAATTTCTCACGCGCGCTCGATTTCATTCGCGACGCCGCCAAGAAGGGCGCGGGAATCGTCTGTTTGCCGGAACTTTTTCGGTCGCAATATTTTTGCCAGACGGAAGATCACGCCAATTTTGCCCTAGCCGAAGAAATTCCGGGAAGATCGACATCTGCTCTCGGTGAGCTAGCACGCGAGCTAAAGATCGTCATCATTGCGTCCCTCTTCGAAAAACGCCGCGCCGGCGTTTATCACAACACCGCCGCGATCATCGATGCCGACGGGAAATTGCTCGGCAAGTATCGCAAAATGCACATCCCGGACGATCCGCTTTACCACGAGAAGTTTTATTTCGCGCCAGGGGATCTCGGATTTCAAGCGTGGGACACCAAGGGCGGAAAAATCGGCGTCTGCGTTTGCTGGGACCAGTGGTATCCGGAAGCCGCGCGCCTGACCGCGCTACGCGGCGCCGAAATTATTTTTTATCCGACGGCAATTGGCTGGCATCCAAAGGAAAAGAGGGAATTTGGCGAAGCGCAGTATTCGGCCTGGGAAACAATTCAACGCGGCCATGCAATTGCCAACGGCTGCTATGTGGCCGCGGCCAATCGGGTTGGTCATGAAAAACCTGCAGGCGGAGATGGAATCGAATTCTGGGGACAAAGTTTTGTCTGCGGTCCCGATGGTAAGATCATCGCCAAAGGTTCGATCGATCGTGAAGAAATCGTGATCGCGGAGATCGACTGGAGCGCGGTAGATCGACACCGCACGCATTGGCCTTTTTTGCGCGATCGTCGCGTCGACGCCTACTCCGGGCTCGAACAGCGCGTCATCGATTGAGGGTTTTATTTCGGTCCGAAGCGCCGTACGTTTCGGACATGAAAACGATCATCATCTCAATAACTCTGCTGTGCGCTTTCGTGACTTTCGCGCATGCGCAAAACGCCACCAAAGCGATAGCAACTTTGCACCCCTCATCGAGCAGCGAGGTCAAAGGCCAGGTTACATTCACAAAAACGGGCGACGATGTTCAGGTCGTCGCTGACATCGAGAATCTAAAACCGGGCAAGCACGGATTTCATATTCACGAAAAAGGCGATTGCTCCGCGCCGGACGCGTCATCTGCTGGCGCGCATTTTAATCCGACCCATCAACATCACGGCGGGCCGTCCACAGCCGAACATCACGCCGGCGACTTGGGCAACCTTACCGTCGACGCTACCGGCAGAGTTCATCTCGAATGGACTGGCAAACTGCAGCTGAACGGCCCGGATTCGATCATCGGAAAATCGGTCGTCGTTCATGAAAAGGAAGACGACCTGAAGACCGATCCTGCCGGGAACTCCGGCACGCGCATCGCCTGCGGTGTGATCGAAGCGGCAAAATAATCGTCGCTGTCGAACGTTCGTTCGTAAGATCGACATGAACTTGATGACGCTCAGTGAAATTCGTCGCGGCGCGCAAAGCGAACCGGTGACGGCGCGGGTCCATGTCCAGGTCGAAGCGGCAGTGCCGCGTCTCACTCGCGAGCAAAAACCGTATTGCGAGCTGATTCTGGCCGATGCGTGCGATCGCATGACGTTGCGTGTTTGGAGCGATCATCCGGCTTACAAAGCATGCAGCGAAATGACCGCGGAAAGTTTTGTCGAGCTCGCCGCGGAATTTCACACCCATTCGCAATATGGACTCGAGGCACAGAAGTGGACGGTGCGGCCGCTGACCGAGCGGGAGAAAAATGAATTGCTGCAAGGTCCAGCCGATTTGCGCGCGAAACAAACAAGCGATTGGGATTTTATCTCGCGAGCTTGTTCCGCAATTGCCGATCCGCGGTTGCGACTATTGTGCGAGACATTTTTGAAGGAATGGGGCGACCGTTTCAAACGCACGGCGGCCGCGCGCAACTATCATCACGCTCGTCGCGGCGGTTTGGTCGAACACAGCGCGCAAATGATGCGGGTGGCGCTGGCGATCGCGCCGCTCTATCCGGAGTTGAATGTCGATCTTTTGATCGCGGGCATTCTTTTTCACGATTCGGGCAAGCTTTGGGAAAATCATTTCTCCGAGACCGGATTCGTCATGGGTTACGACGAACGGGGCGAACTCATCGGCCACATTTCGATCGGACTGGAATTGGTCAATTCGCTCTGGCGCAAAATTTCATCGGAGAACGCGGAGGCGTGGAAGAGCTTTGCGCCGCCGTCGGAAGATGTGCGGATGCATCTTCTCCATCTCGTCGGCTCGCACCACGGCGAGATGCAATTCGGTTCTCCGGTTTTCCCAAAAACACCGGAGGCGATGGCGCTGCATTACATCGACAATCTCGACGCGCGCCTGGAGATGTTTGCTGCAGGCTATCTCACCGCCAAACCTCTGGCTGACCGAATTTTCGATCGGGTCCGTCCGTTGCCGGGCAACTTGGTGAAGTCGCTCGAGAAATTTTCCGCGGGCAAACCGCCGCACGACGGGAAATTATTCTAGGCGCCGTTTCGCTTCCACGAAATACGTCTCATCGATCTCGAAGCCGATAAATTTCTTCACGCCGCAGCGCTGGGCGGCGACGGCGGAATTTCCGATGCCGAGAAATGGATCAAGCATCGTCTTCACACGCGAAAGCCCGTGGAGTCTGATGCAGTTCTCTGCCAGCGCCACCGGAAAGGTGGCCGGATGCGGACGCTCTTTCGCGCGACGCTGAATTGTTTCGTAAGGAACAAACCAGGTGTTGCCGCGACAACGCCGATCGCTTCCGCCAGTGTGCGACCAACGCGCGATATTACTTTTGTCCTGATACGGAACACCAAGCGCGAGCCGGTCGATGTCGATCTTGCCGTCGATCGTGAAATGAAAAATGTATTCGTGGCAGTCGTTGAGAAATCGCGGCGAACTGATCGGCTTGAAATGTCCGTGCGAGCGATCGTCGATCGTGATCGATTTGATCCAGTGAATGGTGTTTTGCAGGACGAAGTTTTCGCGCAATTGCATCACGATTTCGTGCGGAAGCATCGGGTTCGACGGAGCTGAGCCGATGTTCAGAAAGAACGACCCGCCCGGCTTCAGGACGCGGCGGATTTGCGCGGCCCACTCGGCGCACCAGCGCAAATACGATTGTCGATCTTGCTGGTCGGAATATTTCCCATAGCTGATCCCGAGATTGTAAGGCGGCGAGGTGACGACAAGATCGACATGTTCGTCCGGCAGTTTCGCCATTCCTCTGACGCAATCTTCCAGGCGCAAATCGAATTCGGTCACGGAAGAAATTGGCCGAAGTCATTCGATTCGTACAGCGAATTCGTTTATTGTTTACTCGATGTCGGACAAGCCTTCCAAACTGAAGATCGCCGATCGCGAATTCACTTCGCGCCTGCTCGTAGGCACGGGAAAATTCTCGTCGAACGAAGTGATGCGCGATGCGTTGATCGCGAGTGGCACCGAGATTGTGACCGTCGCGCTGCGTCGTGCCGATCTTTCCGGCAAGAACGATCCCTTCGCCAACATTCTCGATTTTATCGACCCAAAAAGATTTCTGGTTTTGCCGAACACGAGCGGTGCGCGCAACGCGGAGGAAGCAGTGCGACTCGCGCGGCTCGCCGCGGCTGCCGGTTTGCCGATGTGGCTGAAGCTCGAGATCCATCCCGATCCGCGCTATTTACTGCCCGATCCGGTCGAGACTCTGGCCGCCGCGGAAATCCTGGTGAAAGAAGGATTCACTGTTCTGCCTTACATCAACGCCGATCCAGTTTTGGCGAAACGCTTGCAGGATATCGGTACCGCGACAGTGATGCCGCTTGGTTCACCGATCGGGAGCAATCGCGGGATCGAAACGCGCGCGCAAATCGAAATCATTATCGAACAGGCGACCGTGCCGGTAGTGGTCGATGCCGGACTCGGCGCGCCCAGTCAGGCCGCAGAAGCGTTGGAGATGGGCGCGGATGCGGTGCTGGTAAACACGGCGATCGCGATCGCATCCGATCCGGTGCGAATGGCGCAGGCTTTTCGCAAAGCGATCGAGGCCGGACGCGAAGCGCGCGAGATCGGGCTCGCGGAGAAATCAGCAACGGCCGCGGCGACGAGCCCGCTCACAGCTATTTTCTCAACCGAGAAGTAAATTCGCTTTTTAGCGCAAGACTTCGTCGTCAGCCGTCCACATGACGCGGTCGGGCCCGGCGGATCGGACTTCCATAACGTTTGCGGAAATTTGATGGAAGAAAACCGGCTGGTCCCAACGATCGATCAGTTGACCCTTGTCATTAATCGGAGCGTCGGGAGGAAGATATCGCGCGCCGAGAGAATTTTTCCCGGAGAGAGCGCGTGTGATCTCGCGGTTGTTGCCGACCGGATTCTTGCTGAACGCAACCCGGTAATTACGCACGGACGTAGCCGCACTTTGCAATTGCGGATCTGGTTCGCTCTCCACCAGTTGACGCGATCCCAGTGATTTGACCGGAATAAATCGTGGACGATCCGAGAGAGCGTGAATGTTTGGTTCGGCCTCATCGGGTGAGGTATGAGAAACCTTCGAGGGTGGAACGGGTTGTCCGATTGAAGTGACGTTGAACCTGCGGGCATTCGACGACGGCGCCTGCGCGCTCGAACTGTTCGGCCGGTCCGGCGAGACCTCTGTTCTCGCGTTCACGGGCGACTGCCGGGAACGGTTCAGGGCGACAAGAACGATAACGAAAACCAAGGCGACAAGCAGACTAACGAAGATCGCTCGTGCGACGGGCCTAAATTTATTCATCGTTCTGGTCGCTCATCAGATCATGAAACCGAGATCCGGATTGGCAAAACGGCTCAGGTTCGGAAAGACCGTCGGCATATCGGTGGCGCTCACGCCGAACCATTTCGCCAGCGTTGCAGAATACTCATCTACGGATGTGGTCGGTATCCATCGGCCTTCATCGGTATCATCCGGACCGTTCACGACCAAGGCAGGCACGCGGCCATAAATGTCACGACCTTTCACTGCGCCGCCGAGAATGATCTGGTGATTGCCCCAACCGTGATCGCTCCCGTTGCCGTTGTTCACGGGAAAGGTCCGGCCAAAATCACTCGCCGTGAACGTCGTCACTTTGTCAGCGACGCCAAGATCGACAGTGGCCTGATAAAACGACGCGAGCGCGGCGTTCAATTCGTTGAGCAGATTCGCGTGCGCGGTCAGCTGGTCGCCGTGTGTGTCGTAGCCGCCGACGGAGCAGAAGAAAATCTGCCGGCTCATGCCGAGCGTGTCCCGCGCGGCGATCATCTTGGCAACCATCTTGAGTTGATCGGCCAGATAATTGTTCGTCGGGAAAAAAGTGGTGAGATTGATCGCGTTCAGTGTGCTGGAAAGAAGCGCGCTGTTATCGAGGGAGCGCCGGGTGATCTTGGAGAACTCCGCCTCAAACAAATTCTGATGAGGCAAGCTGATCAAGTTATCGAGCGCAGTCTTGGTGTTGCCGGCGTATCCGTTCAGACTAACGACCCCGTACGGCGACATCTGATATTGGAAAACCTGGTTGCCGACTTCGAATGTGTTCGTGCCGGCAAGCGAGATCGACATGGAAATCTGCGCGGTGCCGTTCATGGAGATGAGAAGATCGGACATGCGTCCGCCCCAACCGGTCTTGGGCGGTTGATCGGGGACGCTGGTTTGCCACTGGACGGATTGGTCGTTGTGCGAAAAGAGCTGGGGTGGGAGTGCGGCGGTGTCGCTAAGATATTGCGCGCGTGTCACCGGCGCGACGAGCGTGCCGACGTTCGAGAGCAACGCCAGTTTTCCCTGAGCAAACAAACTTTGCAGACCCGGCAATGTGGAAGCTCCAGCCGGCGCGTCGACCAGACTCGGATGCAATCCGAAGGTGCGGCCGTCGGAATAAGTCGCGGGCGTGATCGGCAACAACGATAATTGCGGAATGGCGAGCTGTTGGCGCGCGGCGGCATAGGCATTGTAATCAGTCGTGTCGGCCGGGATGATGAGATTGTTGGCGTCGTTGCCGCCGTAAAGAAACAAGCAGACCAATGCTTTGAAATCACCGGCCATTGGCGCATACGCGGTGCTGCAGCAGGTGGCGGCGCGAATGCTGCGCAAATTCCAAATCGTCGAGGCGAGCGAAGTCGTGCCGAGCGCGGCGCAGGCGCATTGGCGAATGAACTGGCGGCGACTAGTGAATGGAGTGTTCATCGTTCGATATTGAATTGCGGCGAGGCGATGATGAGATAAGCCGCGGCGCGAGCGCGGTTGAAACGAGCAGTATTCACATCCGGATTCGTCGCGCTCAGCAGGCTGACCCGATTGATGATAGCGGTACGCATTGCGCTCGGCATTTGTCCGCTCATGAGCAAGGTGTTGAGCGAATCGACCAACGCGGAAGGCGTGTCGGAAAGCGCGAGCTGGGCCGGCGTCCAGTTCAGCACGATGTTGCCAGGATAATTCGGGTCGGCATTCGTGTAGATCAAGCTGCGCAGATAATTGATGCTGGTAACAACAGTCGTGTCGGTCGTGATCTGAAACTCGGGCGAGACCAGGCCGGCCGCGGCAATCGGGCCGGGCTGCGCGTAACTCGGCTCGAAGAAATTGAAGACGGTTGGTGAATCGAGCGCGAGCTGGCCTAACGAATCCTGCGGCCACGGAACGTCGTAGATGCCGTTCGCGGCCGACGCGTGGAATGCGCGCTGAAGATTTGCGTAACGAACGACCGGCTCGCGTTCGTGCCCGAAAGTGTTGGTCGTCGGCGCAGTTTGATTGCGCGCCTCATAATCGAGCAGGATCGCACGCACGACCGCTTTGAGATCGCCGCGCACACCCTGGCCATTGTCTTTGAAAACTTTCGCGACGCGATACACGTAAGCCGGACTCGGATTGCTGGTGACGAGCCGTTGAATCAGCTCACGGCTGATAAACGGTCCGACGTTTGGATGATTGAAGATGATGTCGAGCGCGTCCTTCAAGTCCTGCGACTGCGTTTGGCCGGCCGGCAAAACGACATTGTCGAGCACCCGTTTTTGTCCTGTGTCGTGGTGATCGGGGAACGCGAGCATGGGCGCGCGATAGTTTTGCGGATAAAAGTAAAACTGCGGATTGCCATTGACCGGCGTCCAGCCCCAGCCGGTGAACACGTGGGCGAGACCGATGACGACGTTTTGATCGTAAGTGGTGATCGGACGGTTCTGACTGTCGAGCAGGAGCGTGCCGTCCGGATTAAGTTTGTTCAGTCCGACGGTGAAGAGCTGCATGACCTCGCGGGCATAGTTCTCATTCGGCGACGTGCCGGTGGCGGGATTCGGTTTGTCGTTGAGGAGCATGTTGAGATACACGCCCATGACCGGACTCAACGTCACGTCCTCGAGCAGCTGGCGGAAATTGCCGAACGCATCATTGAGCAAGAGATCATAGTAGCCGGACATTCCGAACGGCTGTTGTCCCAGGTCACCGTTTTGATCTGAGACGACGAAGATTTCGCTTAACGCGAAGGCCACGCGCTGCCGCAACTGATCCGGCCCGGTGATCGCGGCTTTCCACCACGCCTGCTGCGTTTGATCGATGGAAGTGGCGCCGGGGTGGGCGGCCTCGTAAGCATCGACATAGGGCAAATGCAACGTGACCGGCGCGGCAAATTGTTGATCGAGAAATGAGCTGTAGCCGTTGGCTTGTACTGCCGCGATTGATTCCGCGTCCGGTCCAAAAGTCGCCTGCGTCAGAAAGCGTGCGGCTGCGTTCGCGTCGGTGTGATCATCCGTCCATGGCGGCGGATCGGGCGGCGGCGTGAAATTACTCGTGCCGATGGTGAGACCGAGCTGGCCGCGAATCTCGCCATTGGGATAATTCGAAGTGTGAACGTTGACGTAAGTGCGGCCGCTCTTGATCGCGTCAACGATGTCGGTCACCGAGTTGGTCCCGACCGGAACAAATGTCCACAAATACGTACCGTCACTTTGCGGAGTCGAACTATCGATGTCGTACAAAATGCCGGCGCTCTGGTTGGCATCGGCCGGACCGTGAACGTGCGCGGCGATCACCGGCGAGGTCAGATTGTTGTAGTTAAGCGAAATGATCGCGTAGGTTTCGTCCGCGCTCAGGCGCAGCGTCGCGCTGCCGGTACCGTTGCTGATCGCGCCGCCCTGCGGAATCAGCGCTGTGAGATAAAGGGTTGTTTGGCCGACTGGAACGACAGGTGGAGTGTACGGCGCCAGGGCAGAACCGGGCACAACCTGGCTCGGCGATGTGCCGGCGCCGCTTTCGCCCGGTTTGAACCAACCGACCGCCATGTTATCGCCGTAACCAAATTCTCGTTGCAGAACTTCGAAGTAATATTTCTGGCCGGCCGTGAGCGCGAGCAGTGGCGACTTCTGCTCAGGATATTTCGTCCACTGTCGTGAATTCGTGTATCCCGTCACGTAACCGCGGCGGACAAGATTCGCCGGCTGGTCGTCGGTCGATATCCACAATTCGCTTTGATCGTCGCTCGCAATCCAAAATGTGTAATTGCCGGTCGTCGGCGGGACGATGTAGCCGCGAACACGCGTGCCGTAATGATCCGCCCAATTCTGCGGCTGCTCCAAAGTGACGAGAACGCGCGATGTCGTCGGCGGTGTCGTGACCGGAATGTCGGCAACGCCATTATAGTTGTCGGGAAGATTCAGCCAGATCTCCTGCAACACCGAGTTGGCGCCGGCCTCTGCTCCGATGCTGACCGTGGCGCTCGTCGGCGCGGCCGTTGTGTAACCGGAACCCGCGGCCAGATTGAGAATAATCGTGCGCGCAACCGTCGATGCTGCTGCGCTCGAATTTGGAGTTACTACGATTGTCATCGCGTTCACGCCAAATGGCACCGTCACGGCGCCGCTTAATGGAACGTAATCCGTCCCCGGTATCGCCGTGCCGCTGACTGTGTAATTGACCGTGATTGCGTTGAGCCTGCCACTTCGCGCAATCGTGAATGTTCCCGTGTCTCCGCCCAATCGTGTCGCGTACGGGTCGCTCGCGACTACCGTCACTGTGTTCGAACTCGCCTGCAGGAGCGCCTTCAACCTCGTCAGATCGTCCGTCGTGTTGCCGCCGCTGTAGGAAGTGTGCGCATCGAATCCGATCATCGCTTCTTCCCAATCCGTGATTCCGTCACTGTCCGAATCCTGACTGCCGACGCGGACGCGAAAATAGTTTGCGCCGGCGGGCAGCCCGAGCGTCGTCGTCATTTCCTGACCGGTCCCGACCAAGGGCGTGCCAAGATCCTGCCAGGTCGGATTCGTAATCGTTGGACTGCTCTGCACTTGATAACGCTGGCCGATCGCCGTCGTCCAACTCAGAGTCACGAATCCGCCGCCGACGCTGATACGCGTAAGTTTAAAGACGGATGTGGCGTCGAATGGGTTCGTCCCCGCCACGCTCTCGGCGAAATTTGTCTGCCCGTCTCGATCGTCATCTCCGTTTGGATTGATCCCGACCGCGCCGAACTTCTGCTGCCAGACGTCGCTCATTCCATCGCCGTCAAGATCGACAATCGCATTTGCTGGAGCGGCACCGAACATCGCCAGCGCGGCGATGAGCAAGAGACTGCGGCTGCAAATATGCCGATCAGCGCGCCGGGGGACTAACGCTTTCGCTTTCTCAACGCTGTGAAATTTATTTTTAAACTCGCGCAAACCGTTTATGCCGCGTTGGAGAAGCTGCTTCGGCTACTGCTTTTGCAGCGGAATTCGTACCAGAGGCGGCACGATTTCGCGATGAATGAAAGTCTCGTTCCTAAAGTTCCGCGCGCGCGGACGCGTCGTTGTAAAATTCGATCCGCCGTCCGCCAAGGCGACGCACCACGTGCCAGCCATGCTCTTCCGCAAATTGCCGCAGCTCGTCTTCACTCATCGAGCGCAAGATCCGCAGCTCGGCTGGGTGCGTGATAAAAATCTCCGGCTTGACCGCCAGGGCCACGCAAATTTTCGCTGTCAACGCCGGCAAGTCTTCATTGTTGGTCATGGGAATGGAATTTTCCATTGTCGATCTTACATGCCTAACTATGACCTTCGGCGCTTGGCACAAGCGCCGCTACAACAATCTCAGTTTACTGGCGCGGTCGCTTCCCCCGGGTAAATTTCGGGATGTTTTCCGAAACGATCGAGTTGCGCGGGCACATTATCGATTCGCTCATCCTGCCCAAGGTGCTCGATCAGATTCTGACCCGCGGCGCCAACTTCAAGATCGGTGAAATCAGAATCGGCAAGAAGCGAGCCGACCAGAGTTTTGCGCGAATCGAAGTCTCGGCCGAGACGACCGAAGCGCTCGATGATCTAGTTCTGCGACTCCGTCAACATGGCGCCGAAGTGGTGCGTCGCGCCGACGTCCAACTGGAAAAAGCGCCGGCCAATGGCGTTTTCCCGCGCGAGTTCTACGTCACCACCAATCAGCAGACTTTTGTCCGGCTCAAAGGCCGGGAGATCGAAGTGAAGCCGGCGATGATGGACAGCGCCATCGCGGTGGACACAAAAAAGCGCACGGCTCACGCGGCGAAGTTTTTCGATGTGCGCAAAGGCGATGAAATTGTCGTGGGCCATCAGGGCGTCCGCGTCGTGCCAGTGCAGCGCGCCACATCACACACCGATGTTTTTCAATTCATCAATGCGAGTATCGCGGCCGACGAACCAAAGTCGGCAGTCATTCGGGAGTTAGCGCATGAATTGCAGCGCGCACGGGCGGCCGGTGGAAAAATCGCAATCGTCGGCGGACCCGCCATTGTCCGTACCGGCGCGGGCGAACATTTGGTCCGCCTCATCGAACGCGGATATGTCGATCGGCTCTTCGCCGGAAATGCTTTCGCTGTTTACGACGCCGAGCGAGCGTTGTTCGGAACGTCGTTGGGCGTGAGTCCGGAGCGCGCCTTTGGCACCGGCGGCCACGAGAACCACATGCGCGCGATCAACATTCTGCGCGAAACGAAAGGAATCGCGGCTGCAGTCGAGAAGAAAATTCTCACTCGCGGCGTCATGCACGCCTGCGTTCGCCACAAAGTCGACATTGTGCTTACTGGATCGATCCGTGATGAAGGGCCGATTCCCGGGGTTACGACGGACGTGATCGAGGCGCAAAAAATCATGCGCGAAAAACTTGCCAATATCACACATGTCTTTCTGCTCGGCACTGTGCAGCATTCCCTCGCCGTCGCCGCCATGCTTGCCCCGACCGTGAAAACAGTTTGCGTGGATATCGATCCAACGGCAGTGGAACGCGCCATCGAGCACCAACCGCTGCAATCGATCGGTTTGGTCACAGATGTGGAGCCGTTTCTGCGCGAACTGGCCGAGGCGCTCGCCGGTGATGATCGCACCGGCGAAAGCCGGCGCCGCAGGTAATGCTTATGCGCGAGCTGCTGCTTTGCCCGCCCGATCATTACGGGATCGAATACGAAATCAATCCGTGGATGAGCCGCGCGCGCGGGGCCGAGACGGCGCTCGTCCAGAAGCAATGGAAGGGTTTGGAGGCGACGCTTTCGAATCTGGGCGCAAAAATCCATCTCGTTCCGCCGCAGCCGCGATTACCCGACATGGTCTTCACCGCCAATGCCGGTCTTACTGTCGGAAAAAAGTTTATTCCAAGCAATTTTCGTCACAAAGAACGCGCTGGGGAAGCGCCGCATTTCGTTCGCTGGATGGAAGAGCATGGCTACGAAACGGCGTGGTTGCCGGAGAATCTTTACTTTGAAGGCGAAGGCGACGCGCTCTTCGGCGGCGACGCGCTTTTCTGCGGCTACAAATTTCGCTCCGATATCCAATCGCATCGCGCTGTCGCCGACATCCTCGGCTGTCTCGTCATCTCGGTGGAACTTGTCGATCCACGTTTTTATCATCTCGACACCTGCTTCTGTCCGTTGCCCGACGGAAGCGCGTTCTGGTTTCCGGCTGCATTCGACGAATACGGCCAGCGCGCCATTCGCGACCATGTCAAAGGACTCATCGATGTTTCGCCGGAAGAAGCGGCGCACTTTTCTTGCAACGCGGTTGTCCTCGCCCCCGACATCGTTTTGCCCGAAGGCGCCCCAAAACTCGTCGCGATCCTGAAAGAGCGCGACTATCGCTGCCACGAATTGCCGATGAGCGAGTTTTTGAAAGCCGGCGGCGCGTGCAAGTGCCTAACGATGTTCATGCCGCAGCGCGAGGCTTGCGCGTAAAAAACCGTGTGTCATCCCGAGCCGCGTAGACGGCGAGGGACCTCCCAGAAGCAATTGTGTTCACGACCGATGACTTGCTAGCCAGCATCGAGGATAACCCGTTCGATAATTGTGAGGTTCCTCACTCCGTTCGGAATGACAGCCGATGCGCGGCCGCGCTATTCTATTTCAGTCGCTCGCGCTTGCGTCTCAGTTCCTGCTCGATCTTACCCAGCGGCAAACAATTCATTACGTCTGCTTTCGTCAGCCAGCCTTTGCGAGCCACGCCGATGCCGAACCAGAGATCTTGTAGACGCTCGACGCGATGCGCGTCCGGATTGATGACGCACTTTACTCCTTTTTGCTTCGCCAATGTCCACCAGCGCCAATCGAGATCGAGCCGCTTTGGTGCGGCGTTGATCTCGATCCATGTTCCGGTTGCGGCCGCGGCATCAATGATCGCCGCAAGATCGACAACGTACGGTTCGCGCTTCAACAATAACCGTCCCGTCGGATGTCCCAGCATCGTGACAAAAGGATTTTCCATCGCGCGGATCATCCGCTTCGTCATTTCCGCTTCGCTCAAATTGAAAACGGAGTGAATCGATGCGACGACGAAATCGAGCTCCGACAGGATTTCGTCCGGAAAATCGAGCGAGCCATCGCGCAAAATATCGCACTCAACGCCGGCAAAGATGCGAAAGCCGTCGAATTTCTTATTCAGCTTTCGAATCGCGGCGATTTGGGCGCGCAGCTTCGCTTCGTCGAGACCGTGAGCTTGGATGGAACTGCGACTGTGCTCGGCGATGCCAAGATACTGCAGGCCAAGCTCCTGCGCTGCCTCTGCCATTTCTTCGAGCGTGTTATGGCCATCGCTCGCGACCGTGTGGCAATGAAATGTGCCGCGTAAATTTTCTTTCTCGATCAAGCGCGGCAATGAATGATTCGCCGCTGCTTCAAACTCGCCACAGTTCTCGCGCAGCTCCGGCGGAATGAAGTCGAGATCGAGCGCGCGATAGAGTTCCGCTTCATCACGCACTTTCGGAATTTTTGATGCGGATCGTGGCTTCTTCGGATCCGGCGGCAATGGCGCGAGCCGATACTCGTTCAGCGTCCAGCCGCGTTTCAATGCGCGGTTACGCATCTCAATGTTGTGCTCCTTGCTTCCGGTAAAATAGTTAAGCGCAAACGGATACTCCGCCATGCTGACCACGCGCAGATCACTCTGGATGCCGGAGCGCAGACGCACACTCGTCTTGGTCGGTCCTTGTGCGATGATGGATTCAACCAGCGGATGAGCAGCGAAAAATTTCGTGACCGCGTCTGGCTTTTTTGTCGCCGCCACCAGGTCGAGATCGCGCACGATCTCTCTTCGCCGGCGATAACTTCCGGCAAGATCGACATGAAGCACGTCGGGATGCGCCTTCAGATCGCTCAACAAAGTCTCCGCCTCGCCCGCAACCTGTCCGAGCTGAAACGATCCTGCGTGCGTCGCGCGCTGCGCAATCGCGGTACAAATCTTGGCCTGTGTCGTCTCACCAAAGCCCGGTAATTCTGCGACCCGTCCCGACTCACATGCCTTTTGCAATTCCTCGATCGACGTGATCTTTAAGTTCTCATACAGCGCTTTAACTTTTTTCGCGCCGAGCCCAGAGATTGAAAACAATTCCAGAATCGCCGCCGGAAATTCGCCGCGCAGTTCCTCCAGGTATTTGAGTGAGCCGGTTCCCGCGAGCTCCTTCACTTTCGCCGCGATCGCTTTGCCGATCCCGGGAATTTTGGCGAGCGCTTCTTCGTCTTGCAGGTCGGACAAGCTTCCGCCCCACGCTTCAATCGACCGCGCCGCGTTCGCGTAAGCGCGGATCTTAAAAACGTTCTCGTCCTTCAATTCGAGAAGCGTCGATATCTCCTGCAGCGCGTTTGCGATCCCCGCCTTGTCCATCGCCTTCACCCTTAACGAAGAATCGCCAAGCGTCGAACACGTGAATCTTCTGTGGAGGCAGCCGTCCCGGCCGCGAGCCTCCATTAAATCGCAGGCGAGACGCCTGCCACCACAATCGGAGTTGTGCTATTTTGCGCGCACCCCCGTGAAAAAAATCCTCGCGCTTCTGACGATGTCGATCTTCGCGTGTCTCAGCGCGCGGGCGGTCATTCTTTTTCGCACCGGCGATCCAGCTGCAAATACGACCGCGCCCACGAATGATTTTGCCGGTAGCGGCTGGAATTACGAAGGGCAATTCGGCGAGTTTCTCGGGACGCCCATCGCGCCACACTTTTTCATTACGGCCACGCACATCGGCCAGGCCGGTTCGGTTTTCACGTTTCAAGGAACGACCTACACGCTCCTCAATCACTTCAACGATCCGGAAACCGATCTGACGATCTGGCAGATTGCCGAAACATTCCCTTTCTTTGCGCCGCTCTACACCAAGCGCGACGAAGTTGGGAAGCACCTGATCGTGATCGGTCGCGGCACTCAACGCGGCGGCGAAATTCTTGTCGACCGAAACCTGCGCGGCTGGAGCTGGGGCGCGAGCGATGGTGTGCAACGCTGGGGTGAAAACATTGTCGCCGCCATCATCCCAATCATCATTGCCGACACGCTTTACGCCACCTTCGATCAAAATGGTTTGCCGGAAGAATGTCATCTTTCGAGCGGCGATTCCGGCGGCGCAGTTTTCTTAAACGATGGCGGTGCCTGGAAACTTGCCGGGATCAACTACTCGGTCGACGGGAACTTTTACACCGACAGCGCGGGCAACGGTGGATTCATCGCCGCGCTCTTCGACATGCGAGATTTCTGGCTACAAAGCGACAATCCACCTCCGAATTACATTCAGGTCACCGGCGCGACTGCCGTGCCGTCGGGATTCTACGCGACGCGCATCTCAAGCCGACTCGCCTGGATCTACAGCGTGATCGATCCCTATGGCGATTTGGACGGCGACAACATTTCAAATCTGCTCGAATACGCGCTCCATCTCGATCCGCTCACACCCGACGCAGCCGGACTTCCGCGCGTCGGACGGGAAGGCAATTTCCTGACGTTCACCTATACGCAGGTCACAACCGCCAGCGATATCAATTACACCGTCGAGAAATCAGCAGGCGACCTGACCTCCTGGGTGCCGGCGAATCCGCAAAACGAAATCATCTCCACAGTTGGAAACGTTCAAACGATCAAGGCCAAGATCGACATCGGAACTTCCACGCGCTTGTTCGCTCGTCTTCGCGTAACCCGACTGTGAACTATAATTAATCGATGTTGGTTGCAGCCTTCTCTAATCTCTTGGCGCCGGACCTTATCGTCATCGCGCTTATTGTCTTCATCCTAATTGGAATACCGACCGCGATCGCGATTCCCATCGTTTTCATTTTGGAGCGACGCAGAAAGAAGCCGCCGCCTCTGCCGAAATCGATAACGCCGGACTAGGTGCGCCGTTGCACACTCACATTCGGCCGCGCCGCTTGTAGAATTGGTAGCGCTGGATGATCGACTCGACGTATTTGCGCGTTCCGGGGAAATCGATGTTGCGCAGAAAATCGTTCGCCGGGATGGGCGTGGCGGCGTCGCCACCGGCCCAGCGTTGCGCACGACTGCCGCCGGCGTTGTATTCCGCGAGTGCGAACGGCAGCGGATCGGTCTGAGCTTCCCAGTGCTGCAAGGCGTGGTGGAAGTACCAGGTGCCGGCGTGAAGATTCGTTGACGGATCGAACAGGTCGTCCGCGCGGAAATTGTCGATCTTGTTCTCGTGCGCCCATTCATTGGCCGCTTTCGCGCTCATCTGCATCAAGCCGCGTTCGCCAGCCGTTCCAATTTTTTGCGGATCAAAACGGCTCTCGCGCCAGACAATCGCTTTCACCAGCATGGGATCGACATGATTTTCCGTCGCCACCGCGCGGATCAGCTTGTCATACTGCTGAAAGCGGGCCGGACTGATCCATTCGTAAAAAGTGTAAACCGGATCGCCCGAGCGCAGGGCGAGATAGCCGAAGCCCGCGCCGAGCGCGAGGATGGCACAGAAGATTATTTTAAAGAGGAATCGACCCACAAGGCTCTAACAATCCATGCAACGTTCCGGGGATCAATTAAGCTCGTTGGTGCTGCAACCGAAGTCGACCTACGTTCGCGTCGTGATCGACCGCGCGATCTATCGGGAGCTCGATTATCTTGTGCCCGAGACATTGGTCGAGCGTGTCGATGTCGGCTCGCGTTTGCGAGTGCCGTTTCGCGATAAGTCGGCGCTCGCCACGGTCGTGGCGTTGCTCGACCAAAGCGACGCCTCCGGCATCCGGCCGATCGAAGCAGTGGTCGGCGAGTCGCCGATATTGAGCCCGCCATTACTCGAACTCGGCAAATGGATGAGCACCTATTACTGCTGCCCGATCGCGACGGTCATGCGCAGTCTGCTTCCGCAAGCGGTGCGGCGGGCCGAAGTCGGATGGAAGAAGCAACTCTTCGTGCAGCCCGCGCGCAAGATCGAGATTGACGAGGTTGCGCAATTGCGCCGGCGCGCTCCGCGCCAGGCGGAACTGCTCACGGCGATTGTGCAGTTAGATGGGCCGGTGCGCGCGGCGGACCTTTTGCGCAAGGTCGCGATGGACAACCAAACTTTGCGCGCGCTGGTCAAACGCGGTTTCGCCGAGCTGCGCGAAGAAGCGGTCGAGCGCGATCCGCATAGCGAGGAGCAATTCATCGCCACGACAAATCTTGAACTGAACGCGGAGCAGCGAATCGCGCTCGAGATGATCGCGAAAGCGGTCGCAGCACCGGAAAGCGCGCAGCCGATTTTACTGCATGGCGTGACGGGCAGCGGCAAGACTGAGATTTATTTGCAGGCGATCGCGACGGCGGTGGCGAACGGTCGCAGCGCGATTGTGCTTGTCCCGGAAATCGCGTTGACCCCGCAAACGGTGGAACGATTCAAAGGACGCTTCGCCAATGTTCCCGATGCGGTCGCGGTTTTGCACAGTCATTTGTCGGAAGGCGAGCGTCACGATGAATGGCACAAGATCCATTCCGGGCGCGCTCGCATCGTGATCGGGGCGCGCAGCGCAGTCTTCGCGCCGCTGAAAAATCTCGGGCTGATCATTGTCGATGAAGAACACGAGACCACCTACAAACAGGAGGAAGCGCCGCGTTATCACGCGCGCGACGTCGCGGTCGTGCGCGCAAAGATCGAGAAATGCGCGGTCGTTCTGGGGAGCGCGACGCCGTCGCTGGAGAGCTATCACAACGCGACCACCGGCAAATACAAGCTGGCCGCGCTGACCCAGCGCGTGGACGGACAGCAAATGCCGCTCATGCGCATTGTCGATCTTCGCCAGGAACGCCGGAAAGAGAAGATTGCCGCGATCCTGTCCGAAAAATTACGCGCCGCCATTTCAGACCGTTTGGAAAAGCGCGAGCAGACAATTTTATTTTTAAACCGCCGTGGATTTTCGACTTCGCTCCTTTGCAGCAATTGCGGCGAAGCTCGCAACTGTCCGAATTGTAGCGTCGCGCTGACCTTTCATCGACACATGGCGCGGTTGAGCTGTCATTTGTGCGGCCACACCGCCGCTGTTCCGAAAAAGTGTCCGGCCTGCGGCAAGGACGCGTTGATCTATTCCGGATTTGGCACGGAAAAGGTGGAGGCGAACGTCAGGCAGATCTTTCCGCAGGCGACGGTGCAACGCATGGACGCCGATTCGATGACGCGGAAACAGGCTTATCGGGAAACGCTCCTCAATTTTCGCGCGGGTAAGATCGACATCCTCGTCGGGACGCAAATGATCGCGAAGGGTTTGCATTTTCCGAACGTGACGCTCGTCGGCATTATCAATGCGGATCTTTCGCTTCACATGCCTGACTTCCGCGCGGGCGAAAGGACCTTTCAACTTCTTACCCAGGTCGCGGGCCGCGCCGGCCGCGGCGAAACGTCCGGCGAAGTGTTTGTGCAAACCTACACGCCGTTCAGCCCATCGATCCAATTCGCGCGCCACCACGATTTCGCCGGGTATTTTCAGCAGGAGCTCGAGTTTCGCGAGCGCTGCGATTTTCCGCCATTCAAACACGCGGTCTTAATCACGGTTCGGTCGCCGCACGAAGGCCGCGCCAAGCTCTCCGCCGAAACTTTGGTCCGACGATTGAAAGAAAAGCTCGGTCCGGAATTTATTCTCGGCAACGCTACGCCCGCGCCGTTGGAAAAATTACAAGGCCAATACCGGTTCCACATTTTGATGCGCGGCGAAGCGGTCATGCGCCTGAGCCGGCTGGTGCGTGAAACTTTGGACAAGCTGCCGTTTCCGGAAGATGTCGCCGTGGCGGTGGATGTCGATCCTTATCAACTGCTTTAAGGTTGCCGACGCTCGCCATAGCTGGCTAATTCAGCTTCCCATGTCGCTTCGAAAAATCCTGATCATTATCGCGATTGGGTGGCTGGCGCTCATCACGCTCATTCACGCGTCGATCAACCTGCACGTTTTTCGGACGAAGCAGACGACAGCTGCCGGCCAAAACAAATTCCGAATCGGCTTTTTGCCGGTGACGTGTCACCTCACCTGTCCGGTCACCGATTTCATCAACAAGCAATTGAACGGCGAAAGCATTTTCGATCCGGTTCGCTTCAACGGCTGGCCGGAACTGAAGGAAGCTTATCTTTCGGGTTACACGCCGGCGACGTTCATTCTCGCGCCGATGGCGATGGCGCTGCGCGAACAAGGTGTTCCGATCAAGATTGTGTATCTCGGTCATCGCGACGGGTCGGCGGTGATGGTGCACAAGGATTCGCAGATCTACGGGATGGAAGATCTGCGCGGAAAGCGCGTGGCGGTGCCGAATCGTTTTTCAAATCAACGCTTGCTGATTTTTCGCGCGCTCAAACAGGCACACATGACGATCAAAGACATTGAGCTGGTCGAAATGCCGCCGCCCGACATGCCGGCCGCGCTTTACGCGAAAGCAGTCGATGCGATTTCGAGCGGCGAGCCGTTCATGGGTCAGACTGAGCTCGACGGTTATGGCCGCGTGCTTTGGCTAACGAAAGATGTCTGGCCAAATTTCATTTCGTGCGTGCTCGCCGTGCACGAGGACATGATCAAGAACAATCGCGAAACCGTGCAGCGCTTGGTCGATGGAATTGCGAAGAGCGGCAAGTGGATCGACAAAAGCATGGATCATCGCATGGAGGCGGCACAGTTTGTGGCGAACAATTACTACAACCAGAATCCGCGATTGCTTTCGTTTGTCTTAAGCAAACCGCCCGACCGCGTGAAATACACCAACCTTACTTTGCGTAAGCCCGACTTCGAAGAGATCGAACAACTCGGTCGCGAAGCCGGGATCTTAAACGGCACCGCGCATTTCGAGGATTACACCGACGCATCTTTCGTGACCGACGAAACGGCGGTGCAGCCATACGCGTGGGAGCCGAATCAAAATGAACAGCCGCGGCGCTGAAATTGCAGTCGAGCAAAGATCGACATCTCCGTCTCCCAAGAGCGAGACGCGATTCGGAGATCCGGATGCCTTGTTATGGCGAATCGTGCGGCCGGTCGGTATGGCCGCGTTGTTCCTGACGGTGTGGGGACTGGCCGTCCGGTGGTCGGGCAGCGATTTATTTCCCACGCCGGGAAATGTGGCGCGCGGCATCTTTGAGCTGATCCAAAAAGGCCTGCTTCTGAAATACATTGTCGCGTCGCTCTTTCGCGTCTCGTGGGGATTCGCGCTTGCTGTTGTCATCGGTGTGCCGCTCGGTCTGGTCCTGGGCTGGTACTCGCGCGCGTTCCAAGCATTCAATCCGTTTATCCAGGTCTTTCGCCCAATCTCGCCCATCGCATGGATCCCCGTCGCGATCCTTTGGTTTGGCGTCAGCGATGCTGCGCCCATCTTCCTGATTTTTTTGGCGAGCGTCTTTCCCATCACCGTCTCGGCCATCGCTGCGGTGCAAAATATGCAGCTGGTCTATTTGCGCGCCGCGCAGAACTTCGGCCTTAGCACCGGGGAACTTTTTCGTCAGGTAATTTTTCGCGCCTGTCTGCCGCAGATCATTACCGGAATTCGCATCGCGCTCGGCGTCGCATGGCTGGTCGTGGTCGCCGCCGAAATGATCGCGGTCAACAGTGGACTCGGTTATCTCATCATCGACGCGCGCAACGCCGGCAAACGTTACGATCTTGTCGTCGCTGGCATGGTCATGATCGGATTGATCGGACTGGTTCTCGATCTGCTCGTTCGACAGTTGGAAAAATTCGATGAGGTGCGCTGGGGCTACGCTGGACGCCGACGCTAATGAACTCCGCTGTTTCCATTCGCGATGTGTCGATGCGATTTGCAGGCAAGCGCGCCGGCGAACAGATCGATGTCTTGGAAACCGTCAGCGCCGAGGTCGCGCACGGCGAGTTTGTCTGCATCGTTGGGCCGAGCGGCTGCGGCAAATCGACGTTGCTCAACATCGTGGCTGGATTCATTGAGGCGACTTCCGGGGAGGTGTTGGTCGAGGGCGAACGGGTGCACGGCCCGAATTCGCGGCGCATTTTCGTTTTCCAGGAGAACGGTGTTTTTCCCTGGCTAAACGTGCGCGAAAATGTCGGCTTCGGTTTGCGGCAATCCACCCAGAAAGAACGCGATCTGACCATCGCGCGCTACATCGACATGGTAAGTCTCGCTGGTTTTGAAAATGCGTACCCGCACGAGCTCTCCGGCGGCATGCGGCAACGGGTGGAGATCGCTCGCGCGCTCGCGGCCAATCCCGACATCATCTACATGGACGAGCCATTCGGGGCGCTGGACTTTCTCACCCGCCTGAAAATGCGCGCTGATCTGGTGCGCATCTGGCAGAGCGAGAAAAAAACGATTCTCTTCGTCACACACGACATCGAAGAAGCGGTGCAACTGGCCGACCGCGTCCTGGTCATGAGTCCGCGTCCCGGCAGAATCATCGAAGCGGTCGATGTCGATCTTCCGCGACCGCGCCATCTCGATTCATCGGGATATCTCGAAAAACGCGACCGCATTTTCGAAGTCATGGGCATGAGCCTGCGCGTCGGCGAAACCGCGGCGTAGCGAGCGCCGTTATGGCGGAGGGTGAAAGCTGAACTCGGCCCGCAGTTTTCCCCACAGCCAATCAACCAACGAATTTTTTGGAATTGAGCTGGCATTGGCAGCGGCAAGCGCTTCCGCTTTTTCCACGTTGTCATTCAAACAGTAGAAATAAACCAGCAACAAGATCTCATCGGGCGTGGTGCCTCGCTCGCTTTTGCGCTCCAGCCATTGAATCGCGCCGCCGATATCGCGCCGAGCGAGAGCGCCGGCCATCAAATCCCATAGCGCTTCCGCCGGCAAATCAGCAGATGTTTGCGCCGCTCTCTCCGCGATCGCGACGCGAAATTCGTCGCTGCCCAGAACTTCGAGCAAAGGGGCGCGGAGTCGCGAACCGCGCAGATAAAGGTCGATTTCGACGAACCTGTTCGGTTGCTTCAGCGTCGAAAGAAAACGTTCCTCGCGCACGATGAAGAATGGCTCGGCTGAAGTTTTCATTCGATCGGGCCAGATTCGTTCAATCAACGGCGAAGAACGAAAGCGACGCGCGGCCAGGGACGCCTCCATGTAAGGCAAGGCGAAATCGTGAATGGCTTGGACGTCCGTCGGCACATCGGTGAGACGCTTTGGATAAAGATCGGTCAGCGGCTTGGTCCCTTCAGTGAGTCGATCGATCTCTGCGCCGTCCATCAGAAACAGCGCGGCCAATTGTTCCGGAACCTCGAGCCCGATTCGCCCCAAATCTGCACGAGTGATCGGGTCTTGCCACAAACGTCGCATATCGTCCTCCTCGACTTTTGCCCCGGGGCCGTTAATGCCCATCATGATCCACTCTTCATCGGCGCTGGCCCAGACCGATGCATTCGGGAAAGCGTTATGGAAAGCGCGCAGGATCGCTTTCACTTCTTCGACCCTGAGTTGATAAATCGGAAGCCAGAAGGTGACGATTCCGTTCTCTTTCAAACGGCCCTTCACGAGCGAGAAGAATTGTTCGGTATAAAGGTTTACCGCGCCTGCGACTTTCGGCGGCGGCGGCTCGCCCGTGATAATGTCGTAGCGCCGCGGATTTGCCTGAAGAAAAAAGCGACCGTCCTGGACAAACATCTTGGCCGAACGCCCACGCAATGGATTCGAATAATCCGGGCCCGATTGGTCATCGGCCAGCTGAAATACTTCCTTCGAAATATCGACAAGATCGACATGTTGCAGTTGGGAATTGCGGACCAACGCATCGGCCGTCGCGCCCAGGCCGTAACAGATGAGCAGCGCGTCTTCGGATTCGGGGCGCAGCGCGAGTGGCAGATAGGCGAACGATCTCATGTAGCGCTGCGATTGGGGCGTGGTGGCCGACATCGAGAACGCATTTGTGATCAGCCGGTAGTAGTACGGTTCGCCCAGAAAATCTCGGCGCAGCAATTGCAATGTGTCCGCCGTCCCCTCGATTTTCCTGACTAAATGTTCGCCGTCCTGCTCGAAAGGCGCGCGGGCATTGGCGAGATGTTCTTCGTCGCGACCATAAGGAAAAAAGGCGATGATCAGAATGACCACGGCATACAGCGCGAGCATGGCCAGGCTCGTCGGTTTCGTGATCGACCAACTCGCCCGTTTGCTAACAATCAGCGCCAACACCGCGTAAACCGCCGCGCACAAAAGAAGACTGCGCTCGAACCCGATGGTGGGCAGTAGCACAAAGCCGGCGAAGAGTGGACCGATCGCCGCGCCCGCGGTGTTGAACAGCGTCGTGATGCCGGTGCTGTTCATCCGGTCTTCGACGATGGCTTGCACGCGCGCCGCGATCGATGGGAACAAAATTCCCGACAGAAACGCCGCGGGAAACATCAAGGCCAGCGATAGCAATCCAATTTCATTCCAGGCGTCGAGATAAAATGCGCCGGCGCTCTTTTGCATCGCGCGACCCGGGAAAAAGAGATACGCGAGCAGCGTCGCGATCGACGCCAGCAACAAAATTATCGGAAGAAAATGATTTAGCCGCGCTAGCGCTCGGTGGAGCGCACCTGCGATGAACCCGCCCAATCCAATTCCGGCGAGCACGACCGCAAGCATGATGGAAAAAGCAGTCGAGGAGTTTGCGACGTACAACCGCAGAAACCGAAACCAGACGAGTTCAAGACCAAGAAGAAGACCGCCAGCGCTGAAACTGACGACAAGCAATCGCCACGGCAGCGCGTAATCTACTTTCAACCGCGTTTCTAGTTGCGGCTCGATTTCATTGTCGATCTTGTCTTTGCTGGCGACCAACCACGCGATCGCCGCGGCGGCGCAATTCAACAAACCCGCCACCAAACTCGTTCCCAGAAGGCCGACTGCCTGGACAAAAAAAGCTTCACCGAGCAGCGCGCCCGCGACTGCACCGAGCGTGTTCGCGCCATAAAAAAGGCCGATGGCCTGCGCGAAATCGTGACGTCGCAATACGCGATCGTCCAGCAGCACCGGCAAAGTCAATCCCATTGCGGTTGTCGGGACGAGGAGAATCAGAAACGAAAGAAAAAAGCGCAGGCCATTAAGAATACCGTCGTGGTTCCACAGCGCTTGAAAAACGGGTCGCATCCATTCGCCAAGATGCGGCAGCGCAAAAACGATCGTGCAGCCAAATAATGCGACCGCGATTTCCAGCGTTGCGTAAACATGCAGCGGGCGACGCCGCCAAAGTTTCAACGAGGCCGCGATCGCATTCCCCAGGCCGAGACCGGCCATGAAACTGGAGAGAATCAGCGCGGCCGACCAAACCGAATTGCCAAAGACCAGACCGCTCAGGCGCAGCCAGAGCGTTTCGAAAAGTAGCGCGCTACATCCGGACAGGAAAAGAATGCCTGAAAGAATCGCGACGCGCACCTATCGAACTTTGTATACCGCGCAGCCTTGGCCGCAATCCGATTGTTCTTTGATTGTGATGGAGCCGGCAGTCGGATTCGAACCGACGACCTGCTGATTACAAATCAGCTGCTCTACCAACTGAGCTATGCCGGCAAAAAAAATGCCACTCCGGCTCGGAGCGGCGCACATTAGCGCACACTTCTCGATCTAACAAGATGCTTGCCACGGCGTAGCCTTATACCAGTCCGGCTCGCACCGATTTTTCTTTCCAACTATCGAGTGGGCATTAGGATCGTCGCGAACCCCCAAGCAGCGCCCCCGCAACCCCAGCCATCCTGTTGGCCGCCGGCCATTCAGAAAAAATTACGATGAACAACTTGTCGATCTCTCTCCAAGCAACTGCCTGTTTCGCGGCATTCGTTCTCTCCGCGCAAACTCTTACGGCACAGACCCCCACGCCGACGCCGCCACCATGTCCGCTGGCCGGTTGGGCCGAAGGCCTGGTGCAATACACCCAGCCTGCGAAAAAGTTTCCAACCACGGACACGGCGGGAAATCCGCAGGATTGCGCCTTCCATCAATGGTCGTGGGAAGCTTTCGTCTGGGCGATGGCGATCGATTCGACGTCCAAGCAGCCCCGTTTTCTGAATCTGCCAAACCTCGATGGGCTCGATCAGCCCGCGCTGGCGAAGATGGGTCCGAAGAGACTCATGCTTAAGGTCCGAACGTTGAAACCGCGCGGTTCCCAACAAGACAACGAATTTCAACAAGCCGGTTCTCAGGGTATCCTGGTCGATCAAAACGGCCAACCTCTTTTCTATTCGCAGCATGCCAGCAACGAATATTTCAATTTCGTTAAACAATATTACGGCGCCGCCGCGTACGCGAAGGCGACGCCGACCTTAACTTTCCCGGTGGGAGCGGCGGTCTTCAAAGCTTCCTGGGCGATCGTGCCAAGCGGCCAGCCAGCCGGTACATTTTACACGACAGCCGCGACTGTTCCGATGTTTGTCGCCAACCCGAACGGCGGCATCATGGTCGATCCCAGCGGCAAGACCCGCGATGTTACCGTGGCCCTGGTCGGGCTGCATGTCGTCGGGGTGACGGTCAATCATCCGGAGTTTCTCTGGGCGACGTTCGAACAGAACAACAACTCTCCCGATCTGACCCAGCCCAGTGGGCCGGTCAGCAGCAGTAACTTTACCTTTTACAAGGCCGAAACAATTGCGGCCAATTGCAATCAACAAGTGACTCCGACTCTCTCGGTGGCGAATCAGACACTGTCGCCGACGACCAATGTTTTCCGTCAGTTTGCTTTCGGCGGCGCGAGCCCGGCTCGGGTTCAGGACATTCAAAACATCAACGCTCAGGCCCAAACCAACGTGAGCTTCGAACCGGTGTTGGCGAACTATCACCTCGTCGGCACGGTCTGGATTTTAGCTGATACCTTGAAACCGGGCGACGGCAATCTGGACACTCAGGCGATCGCGTCCATCAACCTGGCCAACTCAACCCTGGAGACCTTTGTGCAGGGCGCCGGCGTGAATTGTTTTTCCTGCCACAACACCAGCGCCGATTCTACGCACAAGATTCCCGGTAAAGACATCAACTTGAGTCACAAATTGCTGGAACCGCTCTTCAATAATCCGGCCCTCAAGAAAGCGGCCGTGAAAAAACTTACCGGCGGCAACTAAGGACGCGAGCGCGTCGTAACCGACAAGGGCGCGGCCGTTTCGAGGTTCTTGATCACGGTGCTGAGATAAACGGACTCGGGATAGAACGCTTTGTACTTCGTGATCTCGGCCCGATTCATCACTTTGAACCCGTAACGTTCGAACATCTTTTCGCCGCGCCGGCTCTCGAAGGTGACGATCTGCCCGTAAACGCGTTTCTCGCCGCAACGATAGAGATAACTCAGATAGGCGCTCATCAAGGCGCGCGTCGTCGACATCTTGCGCGCGTCCGGCAGTAGGTTGATGTGAAAATGCGGGACTCGGCGCGGCGCCGCCGGGACTTCGCGCCAGCCATACATCAGCGTCCAGCGGATAAATCGGCGGGAACGTTCGTGATAACGAAAATAACGGCTTAGGGCTTTCAAGAAGAGCGAGACGTTTTGCCAGAAAGCGTAGAGTTGATTGCGCAATGGCTTGCGCGAACCGAGCAGATAACCGCGAAGCTCCCCCTCAATTTCCAGCACAAACGACGACTCCGGCTCGTGGTCGGTGTAATAGGTTGTGAGGAAATCGGCGAACAATTGTCGATCTTCGTAAACCGGATCAATCGGCTCGCCCAGGAATCCGGTTTCGCAGCACAATTTTCTTACCGCGGCGCGGTCGGACGCGCGAAAGCTGCGGATGATGAACGGCCTGTGGTCTTCGGGTTGCATCAGGAACGCCGGTAGTTTGCGCATACCTCGCGATAAATGCAAAACTGTTGCTCAAAAATCCGCGGCCAGCTGTAGAGGTTCGCCGCCACGTCCGCCACCCCGCCGCCCAAACCTTTTTTTTCGCTCGATTGTTCAATCGCTTCCGCCAGCGCCTCAGGCGTGTTCTCGCGCGCCCAGCTTCCCTGCTCATGAAAAATGATCCGGTCCATGTAACTGCCGCGAATGCCGACAACCGGTGTGCCGCAGGCCTGGCTTTCGAGCGTGACGAGGCCGAACGTTTCCTGAATACCGGGATGAACGAAGAGATCCGCCGCGCAATAGTAGCGCGCGAGATCAGCTGAGTCCGTGCAGTATTGGATCCAGGAGACATTCCCGCTTTGCGCCTGCAATGCCTTAAGTTGATCGCGGTGCGGCCCGTCACCGATCACGAGCAAATGGAAACGACGCGGCTGTCGTTGCGCGAGCAGCTCGAAACTCTTGAACAACGTCCCGGTGTTCTTTTCCTTGGCCAGGCGGCCGACGTACAAAAGCAATTTTTGATCGGGGCCGATGCCCAAAGCTGCGCGCGTGTCGGCTGCGCCGTCGGAACTCGGACTAAAAATGTCGATGTTCACTCCGAGATTTACGACCCGCAGGTTACGCACGCCCCAATCCCGCAGCACGTCGGCCAGACTTCTCGAGGGCACGAGCGTCGCTTCGAATTGGTTGTAAAGATTCCGCACATAACGGCTCGCGAAATCCATCACCGCTTCGGTCGCCGTCTGGCCAAGATATTTGGCCGCGCTGCGCAGATAGGCTTCCGGAAAATGTGAGTGATAAAACGCGACCACCGGAATACCAAGCCCGCGTCCCGAGGCAATCGCTTTCCAGGCAATCTGATACGGGTCGCTCGATTCGATAATGTCGGGCCGCTCGCGCTCCAGAATTTCCTCGATCGCGCGCAAATTCAGCAGCGCCCGGTAACGCGACGTTCGCGCGAGTAACGGCGAATGGATCGAATAGATGCGCGACCTTTCATTCGCTACGACTTCTGTCTTCGCTCCCGGAACGATGAGAACGTGTTCATCGGCCGGCGAGTGCTTGTCGATGTAGGCGATCTTCTCGTGGACGTAACGTTTCACCCCGCCGCTGAGGGGAGAATAAAACTGCGTTAAGTCGCAGATCTTCAACGAACTGCCGATTTCCAATTGCCGATTGCCGATTTACGGGAAGCCGCCATAATCGCGACGAGTTCACCCGCCTCTTTCAGCAACGGATTGATTTGTTTTTCGCCGCGGATCTTAGATTCGACGATTAACTCCAACCAAAACGCAGTTTCATCAGCTTCTTCTTCGACCACCCCGATTTTCGCAATGAATTCGGCCCGCGATCGTGCGCGACACGCAGCCCGATAATTCGCACCCACTGAAGTCGCGCTGCGCATTATTTGATTCGCGATTGCGCGTCCCTTGACCGTGTTTGGCAACGCATCGACCAACTTAATAACTCGCAGCGCAAACTCCTTCGTTCGCGCTTTCAACTCAGCCGTCGTCATCGCGGTTTTTCTTCAATCGGCAGTCGGCAATTGCTTACTTCTCGAGCTCGCCGAGATATTTCTCCGCGTCCATCGCGGCCGCGCAGCCCGAGCCCGCGGCTGTGACCGCCTGTTTGTAAACGCGATCGGATACGTCGCCGGCGATGAAAACGCCGGGATGTTTACTGTGCACGAGATTTTTTGCGATGAGGTATCCCTCCGGATCGGCGTCCAGTTTGCCACGATACGGTTTCGTGTTCGGATCGTGACCAATCGCAACGAAGACGCACGCGACCGGCAATTCGCGCTCCTCATTCGTCTTCACGCTTCGCAAACGCACCGCGCGCATCTCGCCTTTTTCGTCCGGAATATATTTCGTTGCGACGGTGTTCCAGATTGGTTCGATCTTTTTGTTCGCCAGCACGCGATCGGCCATGATTTTCGATGCGCGCATCTTGTCGCGCCGATGGATCAAATAAACTTTCGAGGCGAAGCGCGTCAGGAAGAGCGCTTCCTCCGCCGCGGAATCGCCTCCGCCAACGACGGCAACTGGCACGTTCTTGTAAAAGGCGCCATCGCACGTCGCGCACGACGTCAAACCATGTCCGATCAGTTTCTCCTCGTTCTCCAACCCAAGAAAACGCGCGGACGCGCCGCTCGCGATGATGAGCGCCTGGGTTTCCAGCCATTCATCATCGGCTTTGAGGCGAATGTGTTTATTGCTCGGGTCAAAATCGGTCGCTTCCGCATAAGAAAAGCGGGCGCCGAATTTTTCGGCTTGTTCGTGCATGTTCAAAATCAATTGCGGCCCCTCGATCCCTTCGGGAAAGCCCGGGAAATTTTCCACGAGCGTCGTGGTAGAGAGCTGGCCGCCCGGCTGACGGCCTTCCAAAACGAGCGGCTCGAGCTTGGCGCGGGCCGCATAAATCGCCGCGGTCAACCCCGCGCAACCGCTGCCCACGATGATCACTTTCTCCATGTATAAATCTAGCACGCCGCGCAAGGGCCCGATAGTGGAGGGGCGAGCTCTCCGGATGTAAATTGCCGGCGTAATCTTGCCGCGTAACCTGCGCGATGCCCGAGCTGGCCGAGGTCGAGTGGTATCGCAAACAATGGAACCCGGGCATCGGCGACCCGATTCTCGAAGTCCGGCTTCATCCGTCAAAACGCGTCTTCCGCGGAGCGGATACTCGCGCCTTACGGACGGAGCTTATCGGGGCGAGATTGCTAAAATCGACAACGCGCGGGAAACAGATGCTCTTCAAGTTTTCCGGGCATAGCTGGCTCGGCATCCATCTCGGCATGACCGGAAAGATTCGGATTGAGCCCGCAAATTTCCGTCCGGGTAAACACGATCACCTCGTGTTGTATCAACGTGAACGCGCGCTCGTCTTCACCGACTCGCGCCAATTCGGCCGGGTCCGCTTTCATCACGGCAAGGACGAACCGGATTGGTGGAAGAGCGACGTTCCCGAAATCAATTCACCCGAGTTCGATCAAAAGTTCGTCGATCAATTCCTAGATCGACATCGGAAGGCGCCGATCAAAGCCGTCCTGCTCATGCAAAACGGTTTTCCCGGAATCGGCAACTGGATGGCGGACGAAATTCTCTGGCGCGCAAAAATTTATCCAGCCACGCGCACGGGAAAATTGACTCCTCACCAACGAGCCGCGCTTTTTCGCGAAACAAAATTCGTCGTCAGAGAATCATTGCGCACGCTCGGCAAAGATTTCTCCGATCCGCCGCGCAGTTGGCTCATCCATCAACGCTGGAAACGCACCGGTATCTGCCCAAAACATCGCACGCCTCTACGGCGGGCCACCATCGCTGGTCGCACGACCGCGTGGTGCCCGCGCTGTCAGGGTTGAATCAATCTGTCGTGTTCCCGGTGAGTTTCGATGTAGCGAGACAGCCGCATGAAGATTGCCGAGAGACTTTGCGAACGCGAGTCCGTCCAACTCTCATGCCACTGAGATTCATCGAAGTCGTGCCAGACAGCTTTTGCCACTTGAGGTTGAGACTGGGCAATCAATGAAAGAAATCTCTGTTCTTCTCTGACGCACAGCCGTTCAATTCGCGAACGCAGTTGACGAGAATACGGAATGCGCCGCGCATTAATTACGCCGTGTGTCGCTTCATGAACGAGCATGCGGGCACAAATCGCCGAGGCATAATTAGCATGCGGTTCCCAAACGGACTTCTCAAAATCAAGTCGACATGTCCGCATCGAATAGGAATACTCACCGCCGCCATAAGCGAGGGGCACGTTAACGACCCATTTCACGAACGCCTGGATCCTCCGGAATCGCCGCGGATCCAAATCTTTGATCAGTAGCAAGGCTGCAAGAACGGTTTTTCGGAACGATACGTTGTCGTCCGGATCTGAAATTATGATGCCTTCGAACCGTGCAATTTCATTTTGGGCCTGCATGGAGAGCAGCACCCGACTCAGGACTTTTTCCAAAGGCCGCAGCAACAACATGCTCAATCATTGAGCATGCCTTGCGCCGCATGCCTTTGGTTCACGCTGCTAATTACGCGGTAACGTGCACGACAATTTTGTGAAAGCCGGTTACACCTGAGAAGGGGCTGCGATCTTCCTCCCATTCCTGGACGTTGCCTTCGCCATCGGTGGCACGGACGACGAGGGTGTAATCGCCGGGTTGATTCGGCAGCTGCGATTTCCAAAGCGACCAGGCGAGATCGCCGCCGTTGTAATAAATCTCGGCCGGATTCCACGTTTTGCCGTCATCAAAGCTGAGCTCGACGCGCGAAATGCCGCGATCGCCGCCGTAGGCGATGCCTTTCACTTCGATCGGCCCGGTCAATTTGCCTAACGAAAACCGGGATTCATGATCGGGCACATCGATTCTCGATCTTGTCGGCGTGATGAAGTCCGGGCCCCAACCTTGCGTCTCGTAAAAACCTTTCGCGTTATGGTCGGTAACTTCGATCCGCGTCAGCCATTTGACGTGTTTCTCTCCAAAATATCCGGGAACGATTGCGCGCAGCGGATAACCGTGACGATCCGGCAACGGGGCGCCGTTCATCTCGTAAGCGAGGAGCGTGGTCGGATCGAGCGCTTTCTCCAGCGGAAAGGTGTCCGTATAATTATCAACTCCGTGCAAGCGGACGCGTGCGGCGTTGGCCAGCGGATTGGCCGGTTCGATCAGGTCGCGCAAAGTCAGGCCTGTCCATTTGGCATTGCTGATCAGTCCGGCATCGATCCCGTTGCTGATGCACATCAGCGTCGTTTCCTGCTCGACGGCGTGGAACCCTTTCAAATCTTCCAAACGATACGTCACCGGGTTTTGGACGAGGCCGTTCACCTCCAAATGCCAAAGGTGAACGTCCACGCGCGGATCGATCACGTTCTTGGTCACGCAATAAAAAAGCTCGTTAGGCGTGATCGGCTGGACGATGCGGCCTTTGTACTGCGTGCCGTCGTAACTGAAAGTGGCGACGCCAAATAGTTTTCGGATAAGAGCAACACCGCCGCCGACCAGGACCAAGCCGAAAGCACCGATGAGCAACGCGCGCCGGCCAATCGGCGGAGAAAATTCCGCGCCTTCGGGGTCGGCCCGCGGGCGCGTGAGAAAATGAAAGGCGCCGACCAGGGTGCGCTCGAAAACAAGAACGCTGAGCGCGAAGCCAAGTAGGGTGATCAATCTCGCGGCGGAGATCGGCAGGCCGCGATAGCTCGTTCCGAGAACTGGCCAGAGAGCAATCGCCACGGCGACGATTGGAAGTAGAACGAAGATCGACATCGTCCATTTGGTGGCGCGCCGTTGTGGATTGCGTCGCATGAACAAACCGTAAATCGCGCCACCGATTGCACCGAAGAGAAGCTGGCCGGCCATGGTCGATCCGACGCCGAGCTGCTTGAGATGATTATAGCCACCGACTCTTCCCATCACGGAAAGAAACGGTCCCGGCGAAATGAACACCGAAAGTCGATCGCCGATAATGGCGAGTGGCGTGGCCACGCCAAACATCGCGAGCAACAACATCACGACGGTCATCGCGATGCCGGCGACAAGTCCGGCAAGCAAGCCAGTGAAGAGCGCTTTCGTTCGGCTCATGGATTACCCGCGATCATAGAGTTGTAGAGGCGCTTGTGCCAAGCGCTTGATTTTTAGTTTCGGCGTTTGACACAAACGCCGCTACAACTTCTTCTCCGCTGCAATCCGCAGAAGCGTTGTTAGGATCCTCGCGCCGGCGACGAATGTGCCGCGGAGTGTGCCGGAAACTTTGGAGACTCCACCGGTCCGGCGACGGTGATTGACCGGCACTTCCAGAATGCGCAGGCCAGCACGCGCCGCCTTCATCTGCATTTCCAAATTCCAGCCGTAGGTTTTTTCGCGCATTGACAACTTCTCGAGCGCGTCACGACGTATCGCCCTAAACGGACACATGTCGCTGTAGCGCACGCCGTACAAGATCGACAATAACCAGCCGGCGAATCGACCGGCGAAGATTTGCTGCATGTTCATGCTGCCAGGTTCGCGCTGGCCGCGCGTGCGCGAGCCGATGACGAAATCGTGCGTGCCGCGAACAATTGGATCGACAAGTTGATTCATGAATTCAGGGCAATCGCTCCCGTCGCCATCGAGAAAAACAACGATCTCACATTCCGGTGAAAGAGCGCGTACTCCCGCGGCGCAGGCGCGGCCATAACCGGGGGTTGGTTCGCTCACAACTTTCGCCCCGGCTTGTCGCGCGCATTCCGCCGTTCGATCCGTGCTGCCGTTATCGACCACGATGATTTCGCGAGGAATGTTCGTCGCGGCGACGGCGCGAACGACGTCCGCGATCGGTTCTTCTTCATTCAACGCCGGGATGATTACGGAAATGTTGGTCATCCCAGAACCAGCCAGGCGCTCGTGAAATACAAAGCGAGCGCGAAGAAATCCGCCAAGGCCAATGTGATCGGGCCGGCGGCAATTTTCGGATCGAACTTCCACCGATGGAGCAACGACGGAACGCCGAGGCCGAAAAGACATGCGGTCACGAGCGAGGCCGCGATGCTGCCGCCGATGACGAACGCGGCACGCATATCTTCGCGCCAAAACCAAACGATGAGCGCCACGAGCGTGCCGCAAGCGATCGCGAGCAGAAGCGCCGTCTGGACCTCGCGGCGCAATGCGCTCACGAACCAGCGCCAGGTCACGCGTGCCGAGTGCAACGTCTGGATGGTCACGCTCATCGATTGCATGCTCACGCTTTCGTTCAGCGCCAGCACCATCGTGAGAAAAAACGCGATGATCAGGCTGCGTGCGAGGGTCGCTTCGAACATGCCGGCGAGCAACGCGCACATCGTTCCGCTCGCTACGGTCGCGAGCAGCCAGGGAAAACGATAACGAAACGAGCGCCAGGGCGAAGCATCGCGCACTTGCGCGAGATGGAAGCCGAGCGTCTCGAAAAAGTCCGCGCGCGCGATTGCAGTCTCATCGGCTTCCTCGGTCTCGAGCATGCTTTGCATGAAAATCTCGGAATCGACTACACCAATGATGTGGCGGTCTGCGTCCACGACCGGGAAAGCGAGAAACTTGTAGAGCACGAAGAACTCACATGCTTCCAACGCGGTCGCGGTGGCCGGCAACGCGATCACGCGCGGAACCATGATTTCGCGCAACGTTTGCTCGGGCGAAGCCGTGAGCAGGCGACGCGTCGGAACGACACCGACCAATCTTCGCTGTTCGTCGACCGCATAAAAATAGATGACGCGCTCGCCGACCCCTTCGCGCCGAATTTTTTCGAGCGCCTTCTCCACGCTGGCGTCCGCCTCGAGCAAGGGAAAATCCTTGCGCGCGTACTGCAGCGCCGGCGCGTTGAAATCGAGCGCGCCGACCGGATTCATGCCGAGACCTTTTCCGCTTTGTGGACAATGCCTTTGCTACGCAAAATGTCGGCCGCTTCGCTGAAGTAATCGCGAATATCCGATTGGGTGCGGATCCAATCGATGTAACGCTCGATTCCCGTGGCAAGATCGACATCTGGTTGGTAGCCGGCGGCGCGGATGCGCGTGGTGTCGCTCGTAAGATGTCGCATCTCGCCGGGACGAAACTCGCCGTTCACTTCCGGGGCGATGTCGATCTTGAGCGCTTTGGAAATTTGCTCCGCGATTTCGCGAATGGGAACGCCGCGGCCGCTCCCGACATTGACGGCCAATCCATCGAGCTTGTCGGTTGTCGCCGCGAGCAAATTGGCGCGTGCGATATCTTCGACGAACGAAAAATCGCGGGTCTGTTCGCCGTCTTCGTAAAGCACCGGTGGCAGATTATTGAGCAAGCGCGTGCAAAAGATCGCGATCACGCCTGTGTACGGATTGAAGATCGATTGGCGCGGCCCGTAGGTGCACGAGTAGCGCAGCGCCACCGTCGGCACGCCCATTTGTTTTCCCCAGAGCAAGACCAATTTCTCCTGATCGACCTTCGTTAGGCCGTAGACCGTCTCGCCACCGACCGGCGCGTTTTCCGGAGTCGGCACACTTTTGGTCACGGCGGCGCAGATCGGACAATTCACTTCCCAATCGCCTTTTCGCAATTGTTCGACCGATCGGACCGGCGGGAAAACCAAGCCGTGCCTGGGACATTTCCCCGCGCCTTCGCTGTAAACCGCTTGCGAGCTCGCCACGACAATCTTTTTGATCGGCAGATTTTTCTCGCGAATAACTTCCAGCATTTGCGCGGTGCCGAGCGAATTCACGTGCACATACTTCGCGATCTCCGGCATGTAACCGCCGTAGGCAGCCTGGTGAAAGACGATGTCGATTTTATCGAGTGCGGCTGCAATTGTGTCACGATTACGAATGTCTCCCTGGATGAAATCTGCGGCTTGGTTGATCCAAGCCGGCTTGCCGCGCTTGTGCGTGTTTGGCTCGAGATTATCCAAGACGCGCACCTCCCAACCCTCGCGCACGAGGAGATCGGTTACATGCGAACCGATGAGGCCGGCGCCGCCCGTGACCAACGCGCGTTTTCCGTTTTTCATTTTGGCCAAATTCGCCCGCGTCCTTCCCGCTCGATAATCTTGCTCAAGAACTCTCGGGTGTTTGTTGCGAGATCACTTGTCGATCTTTCGTTCGGTCCGAAAAGGTCAGCGCACAATTGGGCCAGCGTGGTACGATCATCAACATCCAGACCCACCGCGAGCTCGTAAACGGGAATGCCAACCTCGGTCGCGCGTTCTTTCGTCTGCTCAAAAACGTGCTGTGTGCTCCAATCGATTTCTTCGAAGACGCGCCGGTGAAGTGTTTTCATTCCGATGAGATAATACCCGCCATCCTCAGACGGGCCGAGCACGATTCGATCGCCCGGATTTGCCAATTCGATAGCGGCCTCGGCAAAACTTGCGGCTGGAACGGTCGGGCTGTCCGAATTGATCAAACAAACTGACTCGAACCCGGCCTTAAATAAATCTTCCACGGCGAAGGCCAGACGCTGGCCAAAATTACCTTCGCGTTGCGGAATTAGAAGAAAATCCTGCGGGAAGATATTTTCGTAGACCAATTCGCTTCCAAGCGGTGTGTAGATTCCAACACCACGTGCCGGTGACTGACCACACGCGAATGAAATCGAATGCGATAAGTCGCGAAGAAAACAAGTGTTGAGCTGCGCTGCTTCCTCTGAAGTAAGTGGTGGCGTCAATCGGGTCTTCACTTTGCCCGGTTGCGGCGCTTTGGTCATGATGCCGAGCGCACAAAGATTAGGCGGCACACGGGTGCCTGTTCGTGGGTCAATGCTTTGGAGCGCCATGTTTTCGGAAAGTTGTTCGCAACGACTACTAATATTCTTTTAACTAAAAAACATTTCTTCTTCATCTTCTGCGGAGGAATAACTCGCACGCTTTGCTGCTTTGCGAGGGAACGCGCGTCGATTTTTGCTTGTGAATAATGAATTAACGTGTGCGCAACAACGACTTGGAAATGGAGAAGAGGCTACCTTGTTCGGAGTTATTGGAAGTTGTTGGCTTCTTGCTGTCGGGTTCGTTAACAATCGCTCCATGAGATCATTGATTTTTGCGGTGCTGTTGGTGAACATTGGAACTACGCGGTGGTTGGAAATGTGCTTGGTCAGTTGACCGAAACTCGCGGCACGAACGAAGATAGGATTTAGATCATGCACATCACGGACATCATGCGGGGGGATCCTCCCACTTTTTCGTTCGAGTTCTTTCCTCCACAAACGCCGGAGGCGGCCGAGACTCTCTACCAAACGATTCGCGATCTCGAATCGTACATGCCGCACTTTATTAGCGTTACTTATGGGGCCGGTGGCTCAACGCGGGATCTTACCCACGATCTGGTCGAGCGCATTCAACAGACGACAAAACTGGATCCGATTCCACACCTGACCTGCGTTTGTCACAATGAAACAGAGATTCAAGCGATTCTGCTTCGATACGCTAAATCGGCGATTGGAAATATTCTCGCGCTCGGGGGCGATAAGCCGCGTGGAATTGCCTATGACAAATCGCGTGATTCGTTTCAACACGCGATCGATTTGGTGAAGTTTATTCGCAGATTCAACGAATCGGGCGTGCATCCGGATCGCCGCGGTTTCGGGCTTGGCGTGGCCGGTTTTCCAGAGGGACATCCCGCTACGCCGAATCGATTGGTCGAGATGGATCACCTCAAGGCGAAAGTCGACGCCGGCGCCGACTACATCGTCACACAACTATTTTTCGATAATCGCGACTTCCTCGATTTCCGCGAACGTTGTGCTCTTGCCGATATCCACATCCCCATCATCGCCGGGATCATGCCTGTTACTTCCATGGGCGGATTCAAACGCATGGCCGAGCTCGCCGGCGGCACACGCTTCCCGGCCAAGCTGCTGCGTGCTCTACAGCGATGCGAAAACGATCCTGAAATGGTCAAGCGCGTGGGTGTTCACTTCGCCTTGGAACAATGTCACGATCTCTTGGATAACAACGTTGCCGGCATTCATTTCTACACACTTAATCGTTCCGACGCCACGCGGATAATTTTTGACAGTCTCGGCATTCCGCGTCGGCGGAACACGCGGGCGCCGACCGTTTAGGTCGGGCGAGACCACTAATGGCATTCCGATTTGGGGAAATTTGCACGCAGCCTGTGATGCGCGGAATGTTTCACGAATGTTGAAACGCCGTCGCACCGTCTATTTTCAGTTCCTAGGTTTTGTCGCGGCAGTGACTTTGCTGGTTTTAGTTTCGCGCTTTTTCCCGATTGTCGATCTTATACAAGCGGCCCAGCAACGAGTGCTGCAGTGGGGCGTTTGGAGCGCGATCTGTTACCCTTTGCTTTTCGCGGTGTGCAATTTGTTGCTACTGCCCGGGGGAATTTTGAATGTCGGAAGTGGCTTTTTCTTTGGGCTTTGGTGGGGGTTTGCCATCGTTCTGGTAGGAAACACCCTCAGCGCAGCAATAGCGTTCATCGCCGGTCGTTGGTTTGCGCAGGGATGGCTCGGCCAAAAGCTCGCGAAAAGCCGAACGTTGCGAGCGTTGAAGCCGGCCGTAGAAGCAGAAGGCTGGAAGATTATTTTACTCAGTCAACTTCACCCGCTTTTTCCGACCAGCTTGATCAATTATGTGTACGGACTGACGCGGATTCCATTTCGCAGCTACATACTTTGGGCAACGATCGGTCGGGCACCGGGACTTTTTCTTTACACATATCTGGGGACCTTGGGACAGTACGGACTGAATGTCGTGCAAGGCAAAAGCCATCCGCGCGCAGTGGAGTACTTGATTTGGGGCGGCGCGTTCGTGACTACCGCACTCTTATTTTTGGTCTTGAAACGCATCGCGATCCGAACGCTGCAAAATTCCGCGCAGATTGTTACTCCGGTGGCGCGGTGGCCTGAAGAAGAAAAGAACGCAGTGCGTCTAAGTGCTGCGTCCTAACATCCTTATTACCAGAGTCTTATATGGATACGAATCATCTTATCGATAGCGCTGCGGATGTGCGGCGGTTCGCCTACGTTCCCTATTCCAAGTTCTCGGTTGGTGCGGCGTTGCTGACTAAATCGAATCGAATTTTTGTCGGCTGTAATGTCGAGAACATTTCGCTGGGCCTAACGATTTGTGCAGAGCAAGCGGCATTGGCGGCGGCCGTCGCGAAAGGCGATGTCGATTTTGTGGCTGCAGCGGTTGTTTCAGATTCAAAGGAACCAATCGTGCCATGCGGACGTTGTCGGCAGCTTTTGGCCGAATTCAATCCCAAGCTCGAAGTAATTTCGTCGACGATCGAGGGCCGGAAACAGGTTTTTAACTTGGAGGACCTGCTTCCGCGCCCGAAACAGGGAATTTTGGAAGCGGTGAGAAATGTTCGAGCTGCCGATTAAATACGATGTCGTCGTGGTGGGCAGTGGACACGCCGGAATCGAAGCGGCATTAGCCGCCGCCCGACTCGGTTGCCGCACATTGATGCTCACCCAAAATCTTGACACGATCGGTCAAATGTCGTGCAACCCGGCGATCGGCGGTCTCGCGAAAGGGCATATTGTCCGGGAGATCGACGCCCTTGGCGGAGCGATGGGGCTAAACGCGGATACAACCGGTATTCAGTTCCGAATGCTCAACCGCGCCAAGGGTCCATCTGTGCGGGCGCCACGGGTCCAATGCGACAAAAAAGCCTACCAGTTTCGAATGAAGGCGCTGCTCGAGCGCGCCGAAAATCTGGATGTCAAGCAAGCAACCGTTTCCCGGATTTCTGTCGAAGGCGGGCGGGTGACCGGCCTTGAGACTGACTTGGGATTCGCGATTCGAGCCCAAGCCGCGATTATCACATCGGGCACTTTTTTGCGTGGGTTGCTTCACGTCGGAGACAGCCAACGTCCCGGCGGGCGCATGGCTGATGCAACTTCGAGTTTGAGCGACAACTTGCGATCCTTGGGCTTTGAGGTCGGTAGGTTTAAAACCGGCACGCCCTGCCGTCTCAATGCGCGGTCGATTGATTTTTCTGGATGCGAGATCCAGGTGGGAGACGAGCCGCCGCCAAGATTTGCCTTTTTCGATGGAGAGGCGAAGCGGGGCCCAAATGACGTTTTTTCACTTAATTATGACGCAAAGGGGGAGTTCCACGTGGAACAAATCCCATGCTGGTTGACGCATACCACTGCTCGCACCCACGAAATCATCCGTTCGAATTTGCATAAGTCGGCGTTGTACGCCGGGCGGATCCGAGGCACGGGACCCCGTTATTGCCCCTCGATCGAAGACAAGGTGGTAAAGTTCTCAGAGAAGGCAATGCATCAGCTCTTTTTGGAGCCGGAAGGGCGGCATACAGAGGAATACTACGTCAATGGGATATCAACGAGTCTACCCTACGAGGTTCAGCTCGAGTTCGTTCGCACTATTCCGGGGTTAACCCGAGCCGAGATTCTCCGGCCCGGGTATGCTGTTGAATACGATTATTTCCCGCCGACCCAGCTTTTTCACACCTTGGAGACGAGGCTCGTCCACAACCTATATTTTGCGGGCCAAGTTAATGGGACGTCCGGTTATGAGGAGGCTGCTGCACAAGGTTTAATTGCCGGTGCAAATGCTGCGCTCCGTGTTCGAGGCCGTGATCCGCTTACGTTCGAAAGAAAGATCTCCTACATAGGCGTTTTGATAGATGATCTCGTAACAAAGGGCACCGAAGAGCCATTTCGGATGTTCACCAGCCGGGCAGAGAACCGGTTGTTTCTTCGTCAGGACAATGCTGATCAACGTCTCACACCCCTCGGTTTCGAACGGGGTTTGGTGGGGGCCGACCGTCTTGCGGCGTTGAATCGAAAATTGGAGGCGCTAAAACAGGTTGAGGTCATTGCCAAGGAGACGCGACTCGGTGGGATTAGCATTGCTCATTTACTCAAGCGGCCTGATTTTCAGATAACTGATTTGCCACCAGAAATCGCCGAAATCGCGCGACCCGAAATTTGGGAGCTGCTAGAAACCGATTGTAAATATGCTGGCTATGCGACGAGACAAGCTCAGCAAAACAACTCCGTCGCGCAACACATGGAGGCCCCCATTCCTGATGGCGTCGATTTTAGCCGCATTAAAGGGTTGCGCTCTGAAACGCGAGAAAAGCTCGCTGCTCGTAGGCCGACCACGCTGGGGCAATTGGCTCGCGTAAGTGGGATTACTCCGGCTGATTTGTCGATCATACGTATCTGGCTAAGCAAGAATACTTTACATACAAAGATGCCTCGAAATTGACTCGCGCAAATGGTACCTTTTTGGTATGCTGCTATTGGTGTTTTGGGTTATCTGCTGGGATCGATTCCGGCCGGATATCTCGCTGGCCGGGTGGCAGGCATCGATATCCGGAAAGGTGGTAGCGGCAACATTGGAGCGACGAACGTCGTGCGAGTGCTCGGAAAGCGTTACGGCTATCCTGTATTCGCAGTCGATTTTCTCAAAGGATTGGCTGCAGTCTTTGCCGCAACATGCGTGGCAAAGCATTTAGATTTGACGGAGAGATCGGCGCAAATTTTTGGTATCACAGCGGGCGTGTGCTGTGTTTTGGGCCATTCTTTTCCAATTTGGCTAAGGTTTAATGGCGGAAAAGGCGTTGCGACTTCTCTTGGGGTGATTTTCGGATTGATGCCTATCGCGGCACTCATTGTTGTCGGCGTATGGCTCCTAACGTTCCAGCTGAGCCGATACGTTTCAGTTGCATCAATCGTAGCCGCGCTCGCTCTTCCGATTATGGTCATGCTGGTGTCGCATCGCCAGCACAGTGACAACACCGTGGTCTTCTATTTTTCTCTTTGTCTGACCGCAGTGATTATTTTGCGACATCGTCCGAATCTTGTCCGGTTAATTCGCGGGACCGAACCACGTTTTCGTCGAAGGTGAAATTTGGTACCACAGCCATTCTTGGAGCCGGCAGTTGGGGCGCCGCGTTGGCGGCTCTTTGGGCAAAGGACGGGCGAGACATTATTCTTTGGGGAAGAGATCCTGCGCGCATCGCACGACTGCACGACAGACGGGAAAGCGAATATCTTCCCGGCGTTTCTCTTCCTCAATCGATTCGCGTGACAAGCGAAATCAAGGAATGCGAAGACGCTTCGCTCGTCGTCTTCGTCACTCCCTCAACTGCATTTCGCACGATTGCGCAGAGTCTCCGCGACGCCATTGTAAATAAAAGTTCGGTCCTGCTTAGTTGCACAAAGGGTATCGAGCACGGGACTGGAATGCGAATGAGCGAAATTCTCTGTGAGATTTTTCCCAGTCATCTCATCGCGGTACTTTCCGGACCGAACTTGGCGGTTGAAGTGTCGAAGAATCTTCCTACGGCAACAGTCGTTGGTTGTGAGAACATGGAATGCGGTGCCGAATTGCAAAACTACCTCGGGAGCCCGCGATTTCGCATTTACACGAGCGATCAAGTTACCGGAATCGAACTCGGCGGCGCGTTGAAAAATGTTTTCGCGCTCGCGGCTGGTGCAAGCGACGGTCTTGGTCTGGGAGATAACGCAAAGGCCGCCTTAGTCACGCGAGCGTTGGCGGAGTTGGTCCGTCTGGGCAAGGCCATGGGCGGCGAAGCGCAAACCTTTTATGGATTGAGCGGCGCGGGCGATTTGGTTGCGACCTGTTTCAGCCAACACAGCCGCAACTGGCAGGTTGGCAACCGGCTCGGTCGCGGCGAGCCGCTCGCGCAAATTACCAAATCGATGCAGATGGTTGCGGAGGGAATTCCGACGACGCGGAGCGCCTATGAGTGCGCCCGAAAATTGAACATCGACACGCCGATCATCGATCAGGTGTATACGATGATTTATGAGGGCAAGAAACCGGCCCAGGCTCTGGAAGAATTATTGCGGCGCGATCAAAAGGCCGAGTCTCGCTAAGATCGACGACGGAGCCGGCGGGAGCCGAGCGACGTGGACGGGGAAGCCCGCGAGGGTTGATTCGCCGGGAGGCGAACCAATCAATCACCTTTCGCAGAAGGTTCCGATCACTTCCGGATACAATTCGTGTTCCACAGCTTGGATCCGCGCGTGCAGAGTTTCCGGCGTGTCGTCGGGCAAGATCGGCACTTTGCGCTGAGCAATGATGTCGCCATGATCAACCTGCGTATCGACATAGTGAACAGTACAGCCAGTGACTTTCTCGCCGGCCGCCAATGCCTGACTCCATGCGTCCAAACCAGGAAATTTCGGCAGCAATGAGGGATGAATATTCACGATGCGGCGTGGAAAAGCTTCCAGCATCGGCGATTTCAAAACCCGCATGAAACCAGCGAGCACGACCAGGTCGACACCGGCTGCGCGCAGCATTCGCACGAGTTCGGTCTCAGTTTGCAGATCCAATCTTGTGCGAAATTTTCCCGGTGAGAGATAAGCATTTGGGACGGAGAATTCGCGCGCGATCTCGAGAATTGGTGCGTCCAGCACATCCGAAATCACTATGCGCGCGTCGGCTTGCAAAGTGCCGTTCCTAATTCTTTCCAGAATCGCGCGACAATTGCTTCCCTTTCCTGAACCGAGAATCCCAATCGGCAGCCGCTTCATTTCGATTTTCCAGGCTCCCGCAATTTCTCCAGAAGGCCAGAGGTGGAATAACCTTGTTCAAAAGGGATGATGCGAATTTCAGCGCCGATCTTTTCCAAGGCGGCCCTTTCTTCGGCATCGAGTGTCGCCGTCGTGTAATCCCCGCCCTTGGCGTAAACCGCCGGTTCGACTTTTTCAAGTAATCGTGTCGCGCGTTTGTCATCGAAGATCGTGACAAAATCAACGCAACCGAGGGCGGCCAATACTTCGGCACGATCGCGTTCGTTATTGATGGGACGGCCGTCGCCTTTCAGTTCGCGCACTGATCGATCACTGTTGAGGAGGACAGCCAATGCATCTCCGAGCGCGCGTGCTGCCTGCAGATAACGCACATGTCCCACGTGCAGCAAATCGAAGCAGCCGTTTGTAACCACGAGCTTCTTTCCATTGGCCCGTAATTGTTTCGCGCGCCCCGCCAGTTCATCGATATCGATAATTTTCCCACTCATTTCTTCGCCACCACAAATTGCAACGCGCGCGGCATCACCTCAAATACGATCGGCGCGTTTCCGATCAGTTCGCCATCGGCGTTGAAGCACATTCTCGGACGTGATCGGATCGAGACGCGCGTCGCGCGGCGAAACGTCACGGCATCACCAGTCAGATGATTACCGAGGAGAATTTTTGCAGCCAATATCGCCATCTCGGGCCCGGGCCGTCGCGGAATCAGGAGAACATCGAGCAATCCGTCGCTTGGGTCCGCATTCGGCGCAATCGGAAGGCCGCTGGCAACGAAGCGACCATTGGCAACGACCACATTGCAAAGATCGACATGAACTTTTTCGCCATTACCGAAGTCGACCGTCGTTCGATAAGCACGCAACTGCGGAAACGCGGCCGCGGCGCTACGAACATAAGCGAGGGGGCCCCACGTTCGTTTTAGTTCCGGCGTCAACTTTTCGTCGACCAGACCGCTGAAACCGCCCGCGGAAACGTTAACGAAATAGCGAGTGACATCGCTCTGCGCGCGTACGACGTCGATCTCTTTTGCCTTTCCTGAAAGAATGAGGTCGATGTTTTCTTCCACCGTAGCGGGCAACTCCACGCATCGCGCAAAATCGTTCCCGGTGCCGAGTGGAATCAGGCCAAGCCGAATTTCGCTGCTGCGTCTGCCGATCCCGTTCACAACTTCATTCAGCGTCCCGTCGCCGCCCGCTGCGATTATCTCTTCGTAACGATCGCGCACGGCCGCACGCGCAAACTTTTCCGCCGCGCCTGCATCTTTCGTCACCTGAACAACCGACGGCCTCAACCGTTTAATTTGTTTAAGCACAGCCTCCAGGTCTTTCACTGAGCCAGCGACAGGATTTACGATCACGCAGCGTTTCACTTGAAATTCTCGGGAGCCCGGAGATTCGATTTTGCCTTTTGCCGTTTTTCGCCAAGGTTCAATCAACCATGACCGGCAACGAACCAAAGCGCACGGGATTTCGCATCGCGAACGGACCGGTTATTAGCAAATCAGAAATGGACCAGGCCGCGATCGTCTCCGATTTTGCCGACCTCCCGCCCATTTCCGGCGCACCAATTCTCTTTGCCATCGCGCGCGATCCGCGCACACTTTTCACCTACTGGAACATCGATTGGGCGAGCGAATTCGCCGCGGCCGCGCCCTTAGATCGACAAGTGCATTTACGTGTAATAACCGCAGATGGCACCGACGAATCCGAGTCCGCTGTCGAGCCGATGCTTGGCAGTTATTACGCGCGCGTGGAGAAACCGCGCGGAAACTACCGCGTCGAGCTCGGCTACTATGAGCAAACCGGCGCCTGGCATTCAGTCGCTATCTCCGACACCGTGACGATGCCGCCGGAAAGCGCGTCCGAGAATGCGGTTGTCGATGTTGCGACTGTTCCCTTCCACCTAAGCTTTCAACACATGATCGACGTGTTTCGCAAGTCGAATGGCGATGAATTGACGACCGCGATTTCGCGCCTGCAAGAGCGCGCAAGCGCAGGGCTCAGTGAAGAAGAGCGCGAAGTTCTGCGCGCGATGAATTTATCGATCGATGAAGTCGATGCCGCGCGGCGCGCTTTCATGCAACAAGCCGACAACATTGTGTTGCGCAAACGCGCCGAAGCGATTCTTGGTTTCGGATCGACCAGCCCGGCGGGCGGGTTCGGCGGCAGCAGCTGGAGTTGATCTTAAATCTACCGATTCAGCTTTATTCCCTCCGGTAATTCTGGTGGTGGTGCGTTGATGCGGCTGTGGTGCTTGCCGTAACTAAAGTAGAAGACAAACCCGATCAGCAACCAAACAATCAGCCGCATCCAATTCGTCCATCCGAGGCCGTAGATCATCGCGCCGCAGGTGATGATTCCAAGTATCGCGACAAGGGGCGCCGCCGGTACGCGGAATCCCCGTTCCAATTCAGGGCTTCGAACCCGCATGATCCAGACGCCGGCGCAAACCAGGATGAAAGCGAAGAGCGTTCCGATGCTGGTCATTTCCCCGGTGACGTCCGCCGGAACGAAAGCCGCGAGCAGGCCGGTGAAGAGAAAGAAGAGCATGTTCGACTTGTAAGGCGTCCTGAAGCGCGGATGCACATCGGAAAAAATCTTTGGCACAAGTCCGTCCCGGCTCATCGAAAAGAAGACACGTGATTGGCCTAACAACATCACGAGGATGACCGACGAAAACCCGGCGAGAATCGCGACGGTCACTGACTTCGAGAGCCATTCGTAGCCGGGCATGTATTTGCTGATGGCGAACGCGACCGACGCTTCACGGCCGGCGGCGCGAAAGTCCTCGACCGTGGCGACACCGCTCAGCACCCAGGAGAAGAGCACGTAAAGGATCGTGCAAAAGACGAGCGACCCAAGAATTCCAATCGGCATGTCGCGTTTTGGATTTCTGGCTTCCTGCGCCGCGGTCGAGACAGCATCGAAACCGATGTAAGCGAAGAAGACAACACCAGCAGCGCCCAAAATGCCAAGGATTCCACCGTAGGCGTGAGTGATACCTTGCGGTGTTACGTAAGTAGTCGGCGCTGGAATTAGCGGCGTATGATTTGCCGAATTAATAAATCCCCATCCGATGCCGATGAAGAGCAAGACGATGCTGACTTTGAGGATAACGATAAGACCATTGACGAACGCTGATTCCTTTGTCCCGCGAATAAGCAGGAGCGTGAGCAGAAGGAGAATGAAAAGCGCCGGGATGTTCATCATCCCATGGAGCCCTGCCGCGTCATGCTCGAAAGGCGAATGCGACCACTGGTATGGAATGCGCATCCCGAACCAATCGAGCACGCGATTCGCGTATTCGCTCCAGGCGATGGCGACCGTCGACGCGGCGACGGCGTACTCGAGGATCAAGTCCCAGCCGATGATCCACGCGACCAACTCGCCCATCGTCGCGTACGAATACGTGTAGGCGCTGCCCGCAACCGGAATCATCGAGGCGAATTCCGCGTAACAGAGACCGGCAAACGCGCAACCGATGCCGGCGACGATAAACGCAAGCACAACCGACGGACCCGCGCGATCGGCAATCGCGGCCGCTGTGCGCACAAAAAGACCGGCGCCGATAATTCCTCCGATGCCGAGTGCCACCAAATTCATCGGCCCGAGCGAGCGCTTCAGGCAGTGTTCGCCGACCTCCTGCGCTTCTGCCATCAGCTTTTCGAGAGGCTTTCTCGCGAATAGATTTGCCATGGGTCCGGGTCTCCTTGTTCTGGATGTGATTTCGGTTTCGCTAAGTGCGTTGGTCGTCTGACGGCGCACCCGCATTCGATTTTCGCCAAAGAAAATAAATCGGCACGCCGGTTAGCACGATGATGAGACCCGGCCACGTCGTTGCCGTCTGGTAAATGAATAACACAGCGAGAATCACGCTTGCGCCAATGATATAGAGCGCGGGCACGATTGGATAACCGAATGCTTTATACGGGCGCTCCGCGTCGGGTCGTTTCCAGCGCAGCAGAAAAATACCGAGGATCGTCAGAATGTAGAAGATGAGCGCAGCCGAAATGACGTAGTCGAGCAGATTGCCGTAAAGATTACCGTAACCGGTCACATTGCCGGCGGCGTCTGTCCTAACGGTGCGCGGCAAAACGAGCGCGCCGGCCCAAATGCCCTGAATGATCAGACCCCACGCCGGCACGTGATTTTTGTTCAACTCGCCCACTCGGCGGAAGAAGAGACCGTCGCGCGCCATCGCATAGTAGGCGCGCGCCCCGGCGAGAATCAGTCCATTATTGCAACCGAAGGTGGAAACCATGATCGCGACGGCCATGATCGTCGCGCCTGCGCCGGGAAATATCACGTTGGCCGTCTCCGACGCGACACGGTCGCTCGGTGCGTTCTGGATTGCCGTGAAAGGAAGCGCCGCCAGATACGCGACGTTCGCGAGCAGATAAAGGCCGATCACCAGAATCGTGCCGAACGCAAGCGAGAGCGGAACGTTGCGACGCGGATTTATGACCTCGCCAGCTGTGAAGGTGATGTTGTTCCAGGCGTCGGCGGAGAAAAGCGAATTGGTCTGCGCTACGCAGATTCCGACGAAAAGCCCGAATGCGGTCGCGGCGGTCAATCCTTCGCCGACTTCCTGCAAACCACCACGTAGCGTCCAGAAATCGCTGAAGTTCGCCGCACCGGCGCCCGACTTCAAACCAACGATAATGCCGAGCACAATGAGTGCGATCAGCGCCCCCGTCTTTGCCGTCGTGAAAATATTTTGCACGAGCTTGCCGAGATTCAGCCCGCGCGTGTTCATATATGTGAGCAGTGCGATCATCGCCAGGCCGACGAACTGAGCGGTGGAGAGCGAAACCGCATAGCCGCCAAAACGAATCGGCTCGATCAAATAGTTCTTTTCCGAAACCCACGGCACAAGCACACCCGTGTAGCGCGCGAATCCCACCGCGACGGCCGCGATCGTCCCGGTCTGAATCACGAGAAACAGCGTCCAGCCGTAGAGAAAACCCCAGAGCGGAGAGAAAGCTTCCCGCAAATAAACATATTGCCCGCCGGCCTTCGGCATCATGGCCGCCAACTCGCCATAAGAAAGCGCCGCCATGAGCGTGAGCAGACCAGTAACGAGCCAAACAACAAGCAACCATCCGGGCGCGCCGACCTGCCGGGCGATGATTGAGGAAACGATGAAGATGCCGGAGCCGATCATCGAGCCCGCGACGAGCATGGTCGAGTCGAGCAAGCCGAGGCCCCTAACGAACTTGTTGTCGGCTTCAGGTGGCTGGGTCATGGAGCTTGGATGTGAGCCGTTTGGATTCCGCGGAGAGTTAACCATTCAGCCAGCCGTTGAGGCAACGCCAAAAGACAAAATCGTGCAAACGAAAAGAAATCTGCGAAATCGTTTTCGCGTTTGTTCAAAGATGCTATCATCGGCGCGTATCGCTCTGCCTTAACCATTCCTTGATGCGAAAGTTATTGTCGATCTTGCTCGTCAGCCTGGTGCTGGCCGCCCCGTTGCCCGCAGCCAATCGCGCTGCAGCGCGCGTCGCGCAGTCAGCGCAGTACGAAGCATTGCCGTTGATGCGTTCGCGCCAAAATCATCTGCTCGTCCGCGCATTTATTAACGGAAAGGAAGCGTGGCTCGGTGTCGACAGCGGCGCGCCCGTTAGCGCGATCGCCCTGCATCGACGGCAACATTTTGGGCTGACCGGAATTCCCACGAGCTCGAAGCTTCCCGCCCGCTTGCAGATCAACGGCGCGTTCAACAACGTTGCCGTTGCGCGCAATTTTCGTCTCGGCAATCTGAATCTTGTCGATGAGCCGGTCGTCACAGTGGACCTCCGCTCCACGCGCACTGCTCGCCTCTTGGAAGAACAGGAGATCGACGGGATTCTGGGAGCGGACATTCTCTTTCCGACCAAGGCAGTGCTCGACTGCCAGCGGCAGCTTCTCGTTTTAAAGATGTATCCGGAACTGCCCGGCCACGCGCCGGGTTTTGATTATCACGGCTTCAGCGCGGTGCCGATTCAGGTAAGCGACGGCTTCAATTTATATGTGAACGCGATCATCAACGGCGCGCCCGCTCGCCTCATGGTCGACACCGGCGCCTTTGCCACTCTTTTGCATCGCTCATTCGTTCGGCACATGCGAATCCCGATGCATGAGACGCCTTACAGTTCCGCTGCGGTGAACTTGAAGCAGCGCGGTGTGCAACTGGCCCGGATCCGCAAACTTTCTGTCGGCTCGGTTGATATTGTGGGCAAGGACGTCGGCGTGATCGATCTTGAAGGACTCATTCACGGCGGTTTGTTGCAAGGTTCCGAAGGCGCGCCGCCTGTGGCCGGTTTGCTCGGCGCCGAGATCCTAAAACGGCATCACGGCATTATCGATTTTGGCACGCGCACGCTTTATCTAAAGACCGCGACAACTCCGGCGAGCACGGAAGATCGTCGGCGCGCAGACAATCGCAGGCGGCCTGGCCCCGAGCGAGAGGAACGCGCACCGCTCCTGCCTTATTAGGCGGCAGTTGAACCTGATCATTTAGCCTGAAAACTGACTCGCTTTGACATGCAACCATTTGGTTGCATAATCGCCTAAGGTGAATTCGGTCTTCAAAGCGCTCGCCGATGCGAACCGAAGAAAGCTGCTCGATCAGTTACACGGCAGCAACGGCCAAACCTTAAGCGAATTATGTCAGCACCTCGATATGTCCCGGCAAGCCGTCACCAAACATCTCGCACTGCTGCACATGGCCAACCTTGTCGTAACGCTTTGGCATGGCCGGCACAAACTTCACTATCTCAACCCCGCGCCGCTGAAACAGATCGCCGAGCGTTGGATCGACAAGTACCACGGCCGGATTCCGCTCGCCCTGCGCGAGCTCGAGCAGGGCCTTGAGAAAACCGCAGCTGGAAGGAAATGAAGCCAGCGGCTCAATCTCCTCGCAGAACTTTCGCGACCTTCTCGATCGTGTTCCAATTTCGCGTCGTCGTGGCGACGCCGAATTTTTTCTCGATGACTTGGTTCGGGTAGAACCGCCCGTTCTTTACTCGACGCCGCAAACTGAGCACCGCAGCGCCGACGATGCGGACGACTCTTACTTCCCAGTTCTGTTCGCCCGGCGCATAAATCGGAAGCTTCGGGACGGTCGCCGGCGGTTTCGCCATGAGCGTGACATATGCCTCGATGTCGCCGCCGCGCTGGCTGCCAAATGGATCCCTTTTGGCAAGATCGAGAATCTCTTTTGCCGAACAAATCATCACATCGCACTTGAACGGGAGTTTTCGCAAAAGCGCAGCGCGCAAAGTCGCCTCGCTGACAGTCTCCCGGACCACAAACGTCCCGACCGCGCCGATGTTGACGACGCCGAACTTCGCGAGCTCTTTTGCGAGAACGCCCGGCTGAAAACGATTGTGTTTCCCGACATTCGCGGCGCGCAGAAATACGACGGAGGCCATGTGTCACTCCTTGAGCGATTCAACGTTTTCCGCTTTTCGGTCGGTCAGAGCGGGCGAATTCTCCACGGTAAAATTGTCGATCTTCTCCAGACGCATCATGACGGCGCCGCTTTTCTGCGATCTGAAGTTATCCAATGTTAAACCTGCGACGTCATAAGCGATCAAGGCTGGTCGTGGATCGGGAACTTTAAAGGCAAGATCGACATTCCTTAAAATGAGTCCCTTCACGTGACGAACGTAGAAGCCCGCGGCTGGTGACGGTGTTGTTTGGGTTTTGTGCGGATCGTTTTTCAAAGGGATGTCATCCGTTTTGCCGCCGCCCTGGTAAACGATCTTCACGTTTTCGAGCACAATATTTTCCAGATAGGAGTCGGGCCGGCCGAAGATTCCGGAAGTGTGAACGAACCCGCCCTCGCCGGTCTCACAGTCAGTGACCGAGAGGTTGGAGATTTTGACGTTCCTAATTGCGCCGATCTTTTGGTTCGGATCGCCACTGCGCAACTGGTTGATGACTCGCATGAAGATGGGGCAGGCTGCGCCTTTGACCGTGATGTCGCGATAGTTCACACCGTCGATAATGCCGCCGTAGGCGGACGTGATCCCGATGGCGGCCTTGAGCGCACGGCCGATGCGAATGTTCCAGAAGTTGACGTTTCGAAAATCGCCCGTCGTCTCGGCGCCAAACTGTAATGCGTTGCAAGCCGTCTCGAGATCGGTGTCCCAGACGTAGATATTTTCGCTCACAATCTTTCGGCCCAAGGCCCAATCACTTTTCAGCGCAATCGCGTCGTCGCCACATCCGGTGAAACGGCAGTTGTGCAATTGCACGTTTCGGCAACCGACCAGGTTTACGGCATCGCGCGACTTCTTTATCGTCACGTTGTCGATCGTGACAGTTTCACAATCGTTCAGCAGATAAACGAAATGGCCGCCGGTCTCGTGCGTGACATTCTGGAACAGCAAATTCCGTCCACTTTTGATCGAGACCACCTTGTCGCCGATGCGTTTGCCCTTTGGATCATGCTCGATGATCTGGCCGCCGTTCACGCGACCGCCGACAATGGCGAAATTGTCGATCTTTTCACCCCACATTAGGGCGTTGTGAAAATGGCTGTGTCCGAAGTCCTGATACTTGTCGAATTCGTTTGGCTCCGGCGCATCATATCCCTCCTTCGCGCCGGTGATCACGGCGTCCTTGTCTAATAAGAAGCGGACATTGCTTTTGAGATGGATCGACGCCGCCACATAGACGCCGGCAGGAAAAACGACGTCGCCTCCGCCGGCTGAGTTGCATTGGTCAATAGCCCGATTGATTGCAGCGGTATCATTTGTTTTTCCATCCGCGGTCGCGCCGAATTCGCGCACATTAAAAGTCGCGGCGTTAAATCTTGGCAGCGGAAAGCTCGGCGGCGTGCACGGATCGGGGGATCCGGCGCGGGCCGCGGGTAGCTGCGCGCAAATGAAAAACAGGGCTAGCGCCCTTCGTCTCATGAGATGGTCGGCGCGATCGCGGGCACTGCTCTTTACTCGATGTCGATCTCGCGCACCTGTTTTTGCGAGCGGATCGTTTCCACCCGGTTGCGCAACTTGTCGCCGAGTCCAACGGCGGAGGGAATCGCTTCCACGAAAACAAACGGAGACGATTGATCGGACGTATTGATTTGCAGGTTCTCGATTCCAACCAGCCGATAAAGAAAGGGCTGCTGCGTCTCCAAGTCTTTCACGCGATACAATTCGAGCGTATCCGTCACCCGGCTGAAAACGCCCTCGGTTGTCTTCAATCGCTCGGTTGTGAGTTCGTAAATTCTATTTTTCGTTTGGAGATAACGCGCCAGCGCCATAAAGATCGGAACGAGGAGCAGGAGCAAGATATACGGACTGAAACTTTGCAGTTGCGCGGAAGCGCTGCGCCGGACAGCGATGAATATTAAGAGGACAACAACAGCGAACAGGATTTGCAGAATGAGCGCCCCGCAATTTTTCCATTGTGACGAACTGCCGCGCCAGACGGTTTCCTCGGCCATGGCCAAATTGTTAACTGCTCAACCTGGAAGCACAAGCGTTGCCGCACGATGGCCATAATCACTGAGGCGTTCGTTCTCGCCGCCGGACTCGGGACCCGCCTGCGGCCTTTGACCGAAGATTTGCCGAAGCCGCTTATTCCGATCTTTCAGAAGCGCCTCATCACTTTCGCCCTCGATCATCTGATCGCTGCGGGCGTGGAAACATTCGTCATCAACACGCATCGGCTGCCGAACTTGTTCGAGGAATTTTTTTCCAACGGTTACGCGGGTCGTCCCGTTACGCTCGCACATGAGCCGGAACTGCTCGAAACCGGTGGCGGAATCAAGAACGTAGAAAGCCTGCTCGGAACGAAGCCGTTCCTCGTCTACAGCGGCGACATTCTGACCGACGTCGCCCTCCAACCGTTAATCGACGAACATTTCCGCGCCGGCAACGACGTTACCCTTGGCCTTCGGCGGCATACCGGCCTTGGCGCAGGCGTGGTTATGCGCGACGGCCGCATCGTCGAGATTTCGAAAGCATCGAACCCGAAGGAAAATTTTGATTACGCCAACATTTCTGTCTGGAACACGGGAATTTTCGCGAAGATTCCGGCCAAGCGGAAAATCTCGTTTATTCCGATCCTAATTGATTGGATCGGCCAGGGCGGCAGGATCGGCGGCGTAGCGCTCGATGATGGGAATTGGTTCAACATCGGCTCGCGCAAGGAATACCTGGACGTTCACCGCGCAATTTCCACCAAACATTGGCGGCCGGCTTATGTGAAAACGCCCGATTGGGCCGAACCGATCGCGAAAAGCGCGCAGGTCGATCCCAGCGCGCAAATTCGTGGATGTTCGGTTGTGTCCGCGGACTGCCGGGTCGGCGCCGGCGCAATTCTCGAAGACACTATTTTGTGGCCCGGTGCACAAATTGCTTCCCGAAGTGAGCTCTCTTCCTGTATTGTCCGCACCCGAAAAAACGTCAGCGGCACCTACCACAATCTCGACATCTAATCATGAAGACCGATCTCCTGCTTCGCCAAACGCGAACGCGCATTCCGCAATTCGATGTCGACGACATCAACATCGCCGCGATCGAGAAAGGCGGATCGGACCGGAAGTTTTATCGCGTCCGCTCTTCGCCCGACCAGACGCTCATCCTGGTAAAATATAATCTCGAGCGCGAAGAGAACCGGCATTACGTCGAGATCGCGCAATTTCTCGAAGCCCACGGCATTCGCGCGCCGAAGATTTATTTTCACGATCCGGAAGAGGGTTTGATCTGGATCGAAGACCTGGGCGAGGAAGACCTTTTTGGTCATCGCCACGAACGCTGGCCGGTCCGGCGCGCATTCTACAAATCGGCGCTCGATGAAATCGCCCGGCTCCATCAGTTGCCGGAATCGATCTGCATCGAAATGCGCGACCATTTACCGGCCGAATTCAACGCCGCGCTTTATCGCTGGGAACAAAATTATTTCTTCGAGAATTGTCTCGGCCGTTATTTCAAGATCGACAATCAACAGCTGAACGGGCTGGAAACTTTACCGGCCTTACTCGAAATCGCAGCGCGGCTCGATCGTATGCCGAGAAACCTGGTGCACCGCGATTTCCAATCGCAGAACATCATCGTGCGCAACGGCGAGGCGCATCTAATTGATTTTCAGGGGATGCGCCCCGGCCTGGCCCAATACGATCTCGCCTCGCTGCTCTACGATCCGTATGTCGATCTTGGCGAAACCGAGCGCGCGGAATTGATCGAGTATTATTGCCGCGAAAAACCGTCGCCCGACTTCAGCGGGCTCCTGCGCCTTTGCGCAATGCAACGGCTGATGCAGGCGCTGGGCGCTTACGGATTTCTTGGGCTGGTCAAAGGCCACAAAGCGTTCCTGCAATATATCCCCAAAGCGCTCGCATCATTGCGCCAGGTCATCGCGACCGTTGACGGCCTCGAGCCACTCGAATCGACGTTGGCGAAACTCTCTTGAATTGCATCGAATGCGGCGCCATGGGGCTGCGTCGAAGGACTCGAATGAAAAAGCTGACTTTAGTGACGCTGATGGTTTTGGGATTGGCCGCCGGAAACAATCGGCTGTTCGCCTACGATTACGAATCTGAAAATCGTTCCGACTATCGGCTGGCCAGATGGGACCGGCTCGATTGGGAGATCAACCATCTCAATCGCATGCTCGGTCATGTCCGCTGGGAAATCGGCCGCTACGGCGCGAGCCGCCAGCTTCGCGGGGATTACTTCCGGATTCGCAAAGAAGCCGAGCACGTGAACTGGAAATTCCAGCATGGCGATTTCGACAAGCGCTGGCTCCGCCGCCAAGTCGCCCGGCTCCGCACCGATTTACATAATCTCGAAATCGCACTGCACGTCCGGACTTGGGACTACTATCACTGGCGCTGAACGCGGCCTAACGAGACAGACATAAGCCACGGCTAGCGTTGAACAACATTACGGCGGGAGTGCGTGAGCGCGAAGACGCGAATCGCACTAGGGAAGCCGGGCACCTGGATGAAATCCAGGGTGTCGTTGCAAACACGCTGAAGTTGTATCGCAATGGGGCCGTTGGCTTCATCGATTGGTTAGGCCGTCTGAAGTCTTTTGCACATTATGTCACCGGGCCGTTCGTGCCAAACGCACGGACCAAGTAGTGTCCATCCCAGGCGGGAATACCACGCCTGCTTGTCGAGCGTGAACAAATAAAGAGTCTCTATCTTTCGAGACCGAGCCTCGTCCTCTACGGTGGCAGATAGCGAGGCACCAATACCCCGGCGACGAAAATGGGAGCCGACAAATACTCCGCCGAGCCAAGGAGTCAGGTCTTCGCGTCCCTCAAGATCATGCACGCGCAGGGCAGCAGTTCCGAAAAGTTGCCCATTCGCATGCGCAACCCATGCAATAGGCAACTCATCTCGATTCATATGCGCCTTTAGCTTTTCGATTCGAGCCTCAGGGGTTTTTTCGCCGAGAATCGTATCCCATTGCTCAAAGAGCCACTGCGCCAATTGCGGAATGTATTCAGGATGATCAATCAGATAGCTAATCCGAACTCCACGCATCTCGATTCAATGTTCGGCCTAACGACCCAAGCTCAGCGACCCGGCCCGCGGGAGGCGTGGATGACAACCGCGAGCGCGAGGGCGGGTTCGCTGCAGCGCATGGTTAGGCCGCGTTCGTAATCTCATACATACTCCTCAAAAATAAATCCACGTCACTGAAATCAGGGAAGACACAAACAGCACCCTCTGCGGACAATTGTGTCGCTCGACTACCCATGCCAATGCCAATGAACGGAACGCCAACACTGCGACAGGCACGAGCATCCCAAACTCCGTCACCAACATACACGGCGCAGGCAAATGACTCGCCATATCGTTCGGCTGCTCTCTGGCGGGAAAGCCTCATAATGGACTCCCGGTCGAGGGCGTCATCCGCCGATGCCGCCGGATGGTCGTCAAAGCACATCCCGGCACTGGCCATCTTGAGGCGGGC
>Ga0209526_10000007_pt1 | contig 137184 bp, 131 predicted proteins | sample JacPinW_OM2H0_M1_FD_188566 | JGI IMG/M metagenome (GOLD analysis project Ga0209526, IMG submission 188566) | Forest soil microbial communities from Algoma, Ontario, Canada - Jack Pine, Ontario site 1_JW_OM2H0_M1 (SPAdes) (version 2) | ecosystem: Environmental > Terrestrial > Soil > Boreal... | reverse complement strand
CGCCATCGCGCGTTGCTCCGGTTGGTGCGCGCATGTGCTCGAGCAATTGGAAGACAATCGCCTTTACCGCCCGCTCAGCGAATACGTCGGCGAACCGGTCGGCAAAAAAGTCGTGCCGATCGATCAACGGCCGTGAGAAGCGCCGTAGAGGTATATTTCCGAAATCGCGAGCGGTTTTCCTTCTGTTCCAGGATAAAGCTCCATCACGGTCATCTCGACGTATCGGGTGATTCCCGGATTAGGTGATTCGACGACGAGCTTCGCCGCGTAGGTCGGAAATCGCAGTGGCAGATTATTGAAGTCTTCATCCGGAAAGTCCTTGTCGCAGGTGTCATGATGTAGAACGTCGTCATCGTCCGTCCAAATTTCATCGACCCGCAATTTCTTGATACGTGCGTAGGCACGGTACATCTCCGCGCTCGCAGTATGACCATTCAAGATGGAGATATCCCTCGCTCTCGTATTGGGAGTCGGTTGAAGCCGAATTTTCGTGCCAAGACCTTTCTTATCTCCGGACGCAATCCAGGCGGTATGAATGTCGCGGTCGAGTAGCGAACGTGTATCGGCATCAGCGTAGGAAAGAGATTCCGAGACCGTTAGACCGCCCCGCGTGCCCGGTTTCAACAGGTAGGACTGCGCGTGTTCCTGGTATAACATTGGCGCCGAATCGTAAGCACAAACGAGGTCGGGCGCGTTGGCCAAATCCAAGTTTTGAAATGACCACATCAACTTTGGCGCGTTCGACTGTGGAGGCGGCTGAACACTGATCAACTTGAGGCCCCGCTCTTGCAGGAAAGTAGTGTCAACGACAATATCGAGTTTCCCCACTCGGCCGTCGCCCCATCCCGCAGCAGCGCCGAAGCTATAGGTGAAGGTACGCGGTGTGAACTTCCAATTGAAATCGCCGTCGAATCCATCGATGACCCCCGCGCATCGAACGCTGTAGTTCACCCGAAGCGTTTTCCGTTCACCAGCATTGAAATGCAGCCTCATGATTGACCAATGTTGCACCGCGTTTCCGAGGTCGTGCTGTGTGAGCTCTTCGAGTGCTTTGTTACTGGTGCGCGATACCGCCACTCTCTGCGCTCCATCGAAGACCTTGAAGTTTGTCAACGTATCCTCTTTGTCGTAGCCGTAGGCATACTGTCGATCTTGGCGCGGTTCCATCAGTCTTACCGGAAACGCGAAGGTGACGTCCTCGGCCGACTCGCTATTGCGCAACTGGTAAACGACAGCGACATGTGCGCGTTCGGCATCAAGGCGCACATTGAGCGTTTCCTGTTCGAGTTTGATCGTCTTTTTCTGAACCGGTACCAAATCACCAGTGCGCTCGATCGCGCTAGTGCTAAATGGTCCTCCGTTTGCGAGACACTCAACGTGGAGAGAAGCAAGCCATACGCTTGCCATCATGAGAAGAACCTGTCGGTTCATGTAATCGATATTTTCTTAACCTAGCGGCTCGTCAGATCGACATCTACGGCATCGGCTTCGTCGTCTTCGCTGGAGCATCTGCTCACGGCAACTGCGCCGCTTTCCAATCCATGGCCATGCGAATGCGCGCGCGGCCGCTGGGATGATCGAAGAAAAAGAATTCTTCGATTGGGCCAGGATTCAATTTGCGATAGGCGCCGAGCTTAAGCGACACCATCGCGAATCCATCGGGTTCGCGCGAAGTGTTGATGCCGAAAGCGTCGGCTTCGCGTTCAGTCACGCGTGTGACCGTGTTAATAAGCGGCGTGGCCAGAAAAGAGAGGACGCTCAGGATGAGCAGCAGAAGCGGCAGACCGGCGACATCGCCAATACCGCGCACACGCCAGCGTTCGCCCCATTTTCGGACAGCGATGTTGAAAAACCCGGCCGTGAGCGCGGAGCCGACAAGGAAGAAAATCCCAAAGTAAGTCACAAGTTTCTCCCCATGATTCAAAACGTAATGTCCCATCTCGTGCGCCATGACCTGGCGAATCTCCGGAAGCGTGCATTGTTTGAGGAGATTGTCGTTCAAGGCGATTCGCGTTGTGCCGAAAAACCCGGCCACGTTCGCGCTTACCCGGGTGGTTTGGCGTGACGCGTCGACCACGAACACTTGTGAGACTGGAATCTGATTGGCGCGCGCCATTGCCAGAATTGGATCGCGAATGGCGGAATCGGTCAGTGGCTTGTAGGTGTTGAAGATCGGTTCGACGTAAATCGGCGAGATGAACCCGCCGAAGATCGACAAGGCAACGGCCACGATTGTGCCCCAGATCCACCATGTCCGCGGCGCGCGACGAAAAACCGCGTAAAGGATAACGAGCGCGACGCCTGCGGCGACGAGCCCAACGGCGAGAGCTTCGATTTGTTCGAGAAACCATGGGCCAAATGTTTGCGTCGCCAATCCGTATTTGTGTTCGCGAAAGAATTGTTCGTAGACCGTGAGCGGAAAACTCAGCGCCGCGAAGATCACGACGAACGGGACTACGTAGAACCCAACTTGCAGCGACTTGACGCGCGTGATCCGTTCGGCCCAATCGCGTAAGCGCGCGGAGATGCGTGATTGCAAAAGAAAAATCGAGATCGCGGCGGTGAAGAGAAAATTCCAGAGCAATAACCAGTAACCGCCTTCGAAATACGCGTCCGATTTTTGCCTCTTCTCTGCCGGCACGGTATCGAGCCATGCTCGCGTCGCGGCGGCAGGATCGAACGAAGCCGGGTTGTCTGCAGGGACGATTGATGCCGGCGGCGGCGACGGCGTCTTCCACTCCTCCGCGCGCACGCCAGTCGTCACGATCGCGCAGAAAGCAAGCGGTAGAAAAATCCATCGCTTCGTCATGCGGCATCCATACAGAGACTGCGGCGAAAAGAAAAGCATGGCGTGCACCTCGGGCGGACGCAGAAATCCGAATGAGTCGTTAGATCGACAAACGGGTGTAACGTCGGCGCGACCTAACCGGTCTTAATTTTTATGAAACTGTTCATCGCGATTTTTCTTTGCTTCTCCTCGACTGTTTTCGCGCGCGAACCCGCGCTGATGAAGTGGACGGTGGAAGGGACGCAGCGCGAGGCGCTCGTTTTTGCGCCAGAGGTACCGAGTAAAGCCAAGGCGCCGCTCATCCTCGCTTTCCACGGCCATGGCGGAAACATGCGTTTTGCCGCGCGCGGCATGCATTTTCAGGACGCGTGGCCGGAAGCAGTTGTCGTTTACCTGCAAGGACTGCCAACCGCCGGGTTCATTCTCGATCAAAAAGGCGTCAAACCGGGGTGGCAGCATGATGCTGGTCAATTGAACGACCGCGATCTGAAATTTGTCGACGCGGTCCTGGCGACTTTGCGCGAAAAATATTCCGTGGATGAGCGGCGCATTTACGCGACGGGATTTTCTAATGGCGGTTTGTTCACGTATTTACTTTGGGCGCAGCGACCAAATGTCTTCGCCGCGTTTGCGCCAGGCGGTGCGGTCATACTCCCGACCGTTCGAGTGACACAGCCGCGGCCCGCGCTCCACTTCGGCGGAGAACGCGACCGGCTGGCGCGATTCGCAAAGCAGCAGGAAACAATCGAGCAGATCAGAAAACTCAACGGCTGCGCCGCGCGCGGCGAATCGTGCGGGACTTATTGCACGCTTTACCCGTCGACGACGGGGACGCCGGTCGCGACGTTTATTCATCCGGGCGGCCATTTTTATCCGCCGCCGGTCACCGCGGTAATCGTAAAATTCTTTCAGGAACATCCGCGCAGCCCGTAAGCCGCGATCGGTTTACACGTCGGCTTCTATTGCGCTGGACGAGCGCGCCGGACCGGCCCAAAATCGCTCCATGAAACCGCGCGCGGTATTGCTTTGCCTGCTGTTCGCAGGAATGAGCGCTGTTCCCATTCGCGCGGAGACCCCGACGCCTAGTCCGTCGCCATGCGGTCCATATCCGAAACTCTACAAGGAAATCGTTTGGAATTGGATGCAAAAGGAGCTGGTCGATGCCGGCAGCGCGAAGATCGAGTGGGAAGGGGAGCCGAAATGCACCGATCTGGGCAAGAACGGCGAACATCTTTACGGCTGGCTCGTGAATTTTACGGTGAACTCGCGTAATCGCTTTGGCGCTTATACCGGCAGACAACACCACGGAGCATTGATTCGTGACGGGGAAGTGATTAAAGGAATCGGGTTCGGTTACTAACTATGAAAACTAATTGTCGATCTAACACATCCGGCACCGGCCTGGTTATCCTGATTATTTTGCTCGCGCTCATCGGCGCCGGCGCGTGGTGGCTTTTCAATAACAAGAAAACCATGGACCGGGAAGCGCGCGCCTTTGCCCGGGAATTCGTGCAGCGCGTCGCCGTCAATCACGACCCAGCCTTTTTCGCTGAGCACCTCAGTCCGCAAACGAAACTGGAGTTCCCGCCATCGCGCCAGCAATCCGTCATGGGGAAGCTTCAGGAAATGGGCGTGGCCGCGCAACCGATTCAGATTGAGGAAACCGTGACTTTCGAATCCCATTTTTTCCAACCAAGAGGCTTCTTCGTTGCGCATCTCAATTATCCCGGGCAGATGGCGGTCATGGAATTCGGCGTTTCGCATCCGGTCAGCCGATGGCAAATCGATTCGTTCGATCTGAAATGGGAACGCGCGCGGTGATTCTGTAGCCGTCGCCCCCTGGACGATGCATTGTTGGTCTTGCACGCGTGGAGATCGCGAGAACAAAGACAAGATGATCCGTTCGTATTTTCCTGAGCCCGCCTTGGTGAACCGCAAATAGGCGAAACATGCTTTCGTCTAATTGTAGTTAGGTCAGAATCGGATGACTGTTGCACTCCGCGAAGTTACGAAGGAAGATCTGCCGATTTTTTTTGAGCACCAGCTGGATGCCGAGGCGACGCGTATGGCGGCGTTCCCCAGCCGCGACCGCGACGCCTTTATGGCGCACTGGGCCAGAATCATGAGTAGCGAGACCGGAATTCTAAACACCATCCTCGCGGACGACACCGTGGCTGGCAACGTCGTCTATTGGGAAGCGGCGGGGGAGCCGAACATCGGCTACTGGCTCGGCAAGACACATTGGGGGAAGGGGATTGCTAGTGCGGCCCTGGCCCAATTCTTGACCAAGGTAGAGGCGCGGCCAGTTTACGCGCATGTGGCAAAGCACAATTTCGCTTCGATACGTGTTTTACAAAAATGCGGGTTCCAACTTGCACGAAAGGATATGTGCGATGGCGATGATGGCGAAGAACTTGTTATGGAGCTGCGCTCAGATCGTCGCGCCACGGCCGCCAATAAACCCACAAAGACCTAACCATGCGATGGAGCGAACGGCGGACCGCCGTACGCTCCACTTTTGAGATGACTTCCACACTTTCACTCCGAGCGAAGCGCGCCCTCGTCCGCCGTCGCTCATCTTGTTTTCGTTAGGTCTATGGCCGTTCTGCGTGTAATCCTCGTCTCGCTGGCTCTTCTTGCTGACAGCGTCTTCGCGCAGAATCTCGGCGTCGAGCGAAAGCAAGATCTTGGATTCGGTTTTCATCGTGACGTTATCGCCGAAGCGACACCGCACTCGTTCGAGGCGGTCGGCCATTCCGAGTACCTTTTCTATCGCGACCGAAAGCTCTGTCAGCTCGATGAGTGTGCGGTCGCACCAAGTGGAGGCGCGATTATTTATCAGGATGGCCCGTCCGGGAATATTTTCCTGTTTCGCCGCAAGGATGGGAAGATCACGCAGCTTACAAAGAAGTTTCCTGGTCTCGTAGATCGTTTTGTGTGGCATGAGCAGGCCGGCAACGTTTCGGCCTTTGTCACGCGCGATTCGCAAGCGCCGCTCTCGAGCGGCAAATGGATCGCGCTGCGTATTCCGCAAAAGACCTAACCAATCGATGAAGCCAACGGCCACATTGCGAAATAACTCCAGCGTGTTTGCCACGACACCCTGCCGTGGCTTATCTCTTTCTCGTTAGGTTTATGCGGACGCTGTTACCTGCGATCACTGTTTTGGTTCTGTGCCGTGTGGCTATCGCTGGTACGGTTCAGCAGCGTCTTGCCAGCGATCCTGCGTTCAAGCTGTACGTGGCCATCTTTAAGGTCACACAAGCCGCCGACGGCTCCGTGACGGATGTGCACCTCACTCCTTCGGTTGACGTTCGTTGGCAGCACGCGCACCCCACAGCGGACCCTAGGCCGGTGAACGTCAAAATCCCAAGGACATACGTTGCTGCCGCGGTAAAAAGAATTCGTGCCAAATACACGCCCCTGGCAAAGCACAGTGGCAAGCCGGGACAGTTCTACACGTATTTTTATTACTCGCCCCAGCTCGGGGATCGGGTCATTGAGGATGTCCATGAACGTGAGTAGACCTAACCAGGCGATGCAGCCAACGGCTACCCGCTGCGTGACCACCCTTTCCATGATCAAAACCCTTCCACTTCGATTGGCGCTCGCTCCCGGCAGCCGTCGCTGATCTTATTCTCGTTAGTTGAAAGGCGACCGCATTGAAGGGCTCGTAAGCTGGATGTGGACCGGCGCAGCTCTGATTGCCGTCGCGTTGTTTTTTCTCGTTCGCGGCTGGTTCTTGACAGAGCTTGGCATGCCGCCATTAAACCATCGCGGCGTTGTACTCAATCCCCAGATTGCCGTAGGAGGTGGCGTTGTATTACTCGTCATAGGAGTTTTTCTCGTCGTTCGCGCAGTCATCGGAAAGCTGAGAAGAAGTCAGCGCTGAGCGTGAGCAATGCGAATTCATCTAACCAAGCGCTGCAGCCAAGCGCTGACCGCCGTACTGAAAGGATGAAGGATGAATTATGAAGGATGAAGTGAAAGCCACGCTCGCTTCCGCCAGCGGTGGCTCAGCTCCGTCTCGTTAGTTGATCGGCTGGAGGTGCAGCGTGCGACTAACGAAGCAGGCGCTCGAGCGAGTCGAGGCAAAGCTGCGACCAGGTCTCGAGCGATTCGCGGCGCGCGAGCAATTCGTCTTTGCCAAGGAATCCCAGGCTCGTAATCATGGCCTCGCGCTTCTCTACTTTTGGCTCGGCCAATTTGAAGACGTGCACGACGCCAAGATGAACGCGGCCAACTTCGGTCGTGTCGTCATTTAAAAGCGCCACGATGCGATCTTCGAATTTGGTGTCGATCTTAACTTCTTCGTTCACTTCGCGCTCGACGCCGGCGCGATAAGTGTCTTCGGCACTCGAATGCCACAGGAACTTATCGCCGACTTCACTCATGTGCCCGCCGATGCCGATCGAACCTTTGGCCGCGAGCCGTTGTTCGCCCGCCTTTTTCCCGCGGACGTAGTGCAGGACTTTGTCGCCGCAGGCGAGCAGCACATACGGAATGATTTGTTTGTGCGTTGGATCGTTCTCCGCCTTCGCGCGCGGCAAAAAGAAATTGTTCCCGCGCGAAAGGATCGCTTCCAAATATTTGTGCGGCTCGAAATTCAGGCCGTGAAAATTGCCCAGCTCGTCGAACAAACCGCGCTTGATGACCAAAATATTTTCGTCCGGCGTGTTCATCGAACAAAACGTAACCGCATGTCATTCTGAGCGGAGCGAAGAACCTCGCAAATGGGCGACGGATGTCCGAGCGGCTCCTTGTGTGCCACGGATGCGAATGTGAGGTGTTTCGCTTCGCTCAACATGACAGATTTAACGCACGCGATCAGAAAGAATATGTCACGGCGATTTGCGGACCGATCAGGTTCAAACTCGGGTTCGGGTCGGTTTGGCCACCGTTGGAAAGATGTTCGTACAAAACTCCAGCATCCATTTTCCAACGATCGTTCCAGCGATAGGAAACGCCGATCGCGCTCAGAATGTTGAACGTAAAATCCTGCCCCTGCGCACCGGAAATATTGGGATGACTGTCGATCTCTCCCGCCCCGACGCCGCCCGAGAAGTAGGGTGTAAACCGGCTGCCCGAACGCACAAAGTTGTAACGCAAACCGAAGTTGAATCCGAAGTAATGGTTCTCGATCCCGCGAAAAATCGGCTCGGCGACGGCGCTGAAGTAAACTTGCTGAAAACCGTGTAACCAACTGTCGTTTTCGATCCCGCCCCAACGCATTCGCGCGGTAATGAATTCCGCGCCAATTTCGTAGGAACGTGGAGGGTTGATAAAGCCGAACAGATAAGCCGATTCAACTGCAATCTCGAATCTCGAAGCCTCTGGAGATTCGATTTCAGTCGAGTGGGCACGTGGTTGCGGACCCAAAAGAAAAATAACGACGAGGATCGCGCACAAACTTTTCACGGGCGCGCTACGATAAAGACGTCGCCTCGAATTGCAATTAAACGCGACAGAACTCGGCAAGATCGACAGGGAGCGCGCTCGTCCATTCGTATTCGTCTTCAATCGCAAGCCTGGCAGCATGAAGCGCGTGTCGCGGCAAAAGTAACTGGCGCTCCAGTTCCGTCGTCCATCCGGTTTCGATGAAGCGCAGGTAAAGCCGCTCGTCGGGTCCGTAGATTTTGTCGCCCACGATTGGATGACCGATCGACGCGAGATGAACGCGAATCTGGTGTGTGCGCCCGGTGCGCGGAATCGCGCGAATAAGACTGAACTTATCCGATGTCGATCTTAGGAAGCGTCGTTCGACCCGAAACTCGGTCTGGGCCGGTGCGCCGGCGGGATGAATCATCTGTTTCAGCCAGATCGCTGAGCGCTCGTGTTTACCTTGTCGATCTAACGGCGCATCGACCTCTGTGCTTTCCCATTCCGGCCAGCCCCAGACGATGGCGCGATATTCTTTTTGAAACCGTTGTTGTTGCATGAGCAGGCCGAATTTCCTGGCGGTGGCAGCGGTCTTGGCGACAAGCACCAGACCGCTCGTTTCCCGATCGAGTCGATTAACAATCGAGACCTGGCCCCCATTTGCGATTTCAAAGGCGAGCAACTCGCGCAGTTGCTTCCACAGAGTCGGTCTGTTGTCCGGTTTGGTTGGATGGGTCAAGAGAAACGGCGGTTTGTCCACGACCAGATAGTCGCCGGTTTCATCGATGATTTTGAAATCCAAGATCGACATTCGTTGACTTGACCTTACTGGGAAAAGCGCTTTACCTACTCGCCTCACTGGAGGCCGCACCGCCGTGGAACTCAAGGACATCAAAGCCATCATCGATTTGATGCGGAAGAACGATCTCTCCGTCTTCGAGATGGAGAAGGATGGCTTTAAGCTCAAACTGGTCAAGGGCCCGAACGGCCAACCGATTATTACCGCGCCAATTGCATTGGCCCCGCTTGGTGGCGCGCCGGGAGCAGGCGCTGGTCAAAGCGAAACGGCAGCCGCGACCGAGCAGTCGACTGGAGGCGGTGGGCTCAAAGACATCGTTTCGCCAATGGTGGGCACTTTCTTCCGCGCGCCCTCGCCGGACGCGCCGCCATTTGTCGATGTTGGAAAACCGGTGAACCCGGACACGGTGGTGGGAATTATTGAGGCGATGAAGGTGATGAACGAAATCAAAGCCGAGACCAGTGGGGAAATCGCCGAAGTGCTGGCCGAGAACGGAAAACCGGTGCAGTTCGGTCAGGTCCTGTTCAAAGTTCGATGAGCCACAGGCGAGTCGTTCATTGTAGGGCAGGCGCATCGCCTGCCGGCGGACATCGCTAAGGCGGCAAGCGGCGCGCTTGCCCTACAAATAATGTTTGAAAAAATCCTGATCGCCAATCGCGGCGAAATTGCGCTGCGTGTGATTCGCGCGTGCAAGGAACTCGGCATTCGCACGCTGGCGGTTTATTCCGAAGCGGATGTCGATTCGTTGCACGTGCAACTGGCCGATGAAGCCATCTGCATCGGCGCCGCGCCCAGTTCGGAAAGTTACTTGAAGATCGACCGCATTTTGAGCGCGGCTGAAGTCGGCGATGTCGATGCGATCCATCCCGGCTACGGATTTCTGGCCGAGAACGCGCACTTCGCGGAAGTGGTCGAGAGTTGCAAAATCAAATTCATCGGGCCGCCGGTGAGCGCGATGCAGAAGATGGGCGACAAAAATTCCGCGCGAGCGTGTGCGCGCAAGGCTGGTGTTCCGGTTACGCCGGGGAGCGAGGGCCTCGTCGAAGACGACAAGGAAGCGGTCAAGATCGCGAAGAAGATCGGCTACCCGGTGATGATCAAGGCGGTCGCCGGCGGTGGCGGCCGCGGTATGCGCGTCGCGCACAATGAACCGAGTTTGATGACCGGTTTTCACAGCGCGCGGCACGAAGCCGAAAAAGCGTTCGGCAATGGCGCCGTTTACATGGAGAAGTTCATCGTCGCTCCGCACCACATCGAGTTTCAGATCGTGGGCGACAGTCACGGTCGCATCGTGCACTTGGGCGAGCGCGATTGTTCTCTGCAACGTCGCAATCAAAAAGTGATTGAGGAGTGTCCATCACCACTGATGACCGCGTCGTTGCGAAAGAAAATGGGCAACGCGGCGATCAAGCTCGCCAAGTCCGTCGGCTATGAGAATGCCGGCACGATCGAATTCCTGGTCGATAAAGATCGACGTTTTTATTTCATGGAGATGAATACGCGCATCCAGGTCGAGCACACCATCACCGAGGAAGTTTACGGGTGCGATTTGGTGAAGGAGCAAATCCGCATCGCCGCCGGCGAAAAGCTTTCCGAACACGTCGCCCACGCGGTGCCGCGTTTGCACGCAATCGAATGTCGCATCAACGCCGAAGACCCGGCGCGAGATTTTCAGCCGTCACCGGGGCGGATCCAATTTTACTACGCGCCCGGCGGTCGCGGTGTGCGGGTCGATTCGCACGCTTACACCGGCTACGTTGTCCCGCCATATTACGATTCGATGATCGCGAAGATCATTACCGTGGGTGCGACTCGGACAAATGCGATCGACCGGATGCGGCGCGCTCTCGACGAGTATTACATCACCGGCGTGAAGACGACCGTTCCGTTTCATGCCGCCATGATGCGAAATGCAGAATTTCGCGCCGGGAATTACGACGTCGGCTTTGTCGAGCGCGCCATGAATTCGGACAATTTTGAGCTGACCGCGCCGCCGAGTAAACTGCACGAATAAACGTGCGCGACCTGAACGACTGCCGCCTTTACGGCATTCTCGATTTAAGTTACGTGAGCGCCTCGGACGCGCCCCGTGTCGTTGAAGCGATGATCAAAGGCGGCGTCGATCTGATTCAACTGCGCGCCAAAAAGGCGGCGTTGAACGAGATTGTCGATCTTGCCGGGAAACTTCACCAGACGACGCATCCATCGGCCACGCCGTTGATTGTGAATGATTATGTCGCGGTCGCAGGAAAAGTTCCGATCGAAGGTGTGCACCTTGGACAAGATGACGATGCGATCGTCAAGGCACGGGCAAAGACCGGCCGTCCGATTATCGTCGGCAAATCGACGCATAGTTTCGAACAGGCCGTTGCCGCGCAAAGCGAAGGGGCGGATTACATCGGCTTCGGTCCAATCTTCGCCACGCCGACGAAACCCGACTATGCGCCGATCGGCCTTTCCGATATCAAGCGCGTTCACGCGGAAGTGAGTCTGCCAATTTTCTGCATCGGCGGAATCAACATCGACAATCTGCAACAAGTGATCGATGCCGGCGCGAAGCGGGTCGTAATGGTTTCCGCTTTGCTTCGAGCGCTCGACATCGTTGATTACGCACGCTGCGCCACGGACATGCTGGCGTAAGCTAATTATTATGTCGGTTCTTGTTGTTGGATCGATCGCGCTCGACACGGTAAAAACGCCGGTCGAAGAGCATAGCGATCTGTTAGGTGGCTCCGCTTCCTACGCGGCCGCGGCGGCCAGTTTCTTTTCTCAGGTGAAACTCGTCGGCGTAGTGGGCGACGATTTTCCGCAATCTGAATTCGATTTCTGGAAATCGCGCAAGATCGACAGTGAAGGTGTGCAGCGCGTGAACGGAAAAACATTTCGCTGGTCCGGCGAATATTCCTGGGACTTGAACACGCGCGAAACTCGTTCGACCGCGCTGAACGTTTTCGAACATTTCAGACCGGCATTGCCGGAATCATATCGCCAGACCGATTTCGTTTTGTTGGCCAACATCGCGCCTTCGTTGCAATCGCACGTGCTCGATCAAATGGAGAAGCCGCGCTTCGTCGTCGCCGACACGATGGATTTGTGGATCGAGACGACGCGCAAGGATTTGGACGCGTTGCTTCCGCGGGTCGATCTTTTGATTCTCAACGACAGCGAAGCGCGCCAGATGACGAAAGAAACCAGTTTGATCAAGGCTGGCCGCGCGATTCGCAAAATGGGCCCCGCTTACGTCGCGATTAAAAAAGGCGAACACGGCGCGTTGCTTTTCGGCGAAGATGATTTTTTCAGCTGCGGCGCTTATCCGCTCGAAGACATCCACGATCCGACCGGGGCAGGGGACACCTTCGCCGGCGGCATGGCCGGTTATCTCGCGGGCACGGTGAAGAAGGTGCACTTCAACGATCTGCGCAAAGCGATGATCTACGGAAGCGTGCTCGCGAGCTTTTGCGTAGAAGCGTTTAGTCTCGAACGTTTGCGAAAACTTTCGATGGACGAGATCAAAGAACGTTATGAGACGTTCAAGCTCATGAGCCAGTTCGAGGTCGTATCATGAAGACTTGCTCGGAGCGCGCAGCGCATGGTATTCTCGCCTTTGTGAGTCGATCACGGTTACTCATCGCAGCTCTGGCGCTTTGGTTTTGCGCGACATCAGTGTTTGCCTTGGACGTCCCGTTTTTTCATTCGACTGAGGCTCTCGCGGCCAGAGACGAATGGGGTTTGCTCACGCCCGGTCCTCTAAATCCTAGCGATCTTGCGCCGCGTTATCCGATCCGCGCGTTTTATTATTTTCGCTCGGGGAGCGGGCTCCTCACGGAGCCAGCGTATTGCGGCGCATTGCAAGCCTGTTTGGCCCGTCGCGGTTACTACAGCGGCCCGATTGATGGTGTTTACACGCCCGAGCTCAGCCTCGCCATCGCTCGTCTCCAAAAAGCTTCCGCTATGCGCGTCACGGGCAGGCTCACGATTCCAGTGAGGCGCGCGCTGTTTTTGCCGTAGCGATTTGGCGTGCGGAGAAGCGCGCCCGTGAAGATTCGAACTTCAAACCTTCTGATCCGTAGTCAGATGCTCTATCCAGTTGAGCTACGGGCGCCAAAGAGCAGCTAATTTGCGGAGGAAGATCGAGGCGTCAACCGGGACAGAGGTTTAGGCAGTCCGCAATGTAATGTGATTGAGTTCCGCCGGTGCCTTAATCCGCAGCGGAAACCAATTGCCGACGCCGTTTGAGACGATGAGTTTACTTTCGCCACGCGTGTAGAGCCCGGACCAGTAGCGGAACATTGCCGGACCGAAGCCGAGCTGTTCGTTCAACATCAACTGTCCGCCGTGCGTATGACCGGAAAGGGTGAGCGGCATCCCCGATTCGGCAGCGGCATCGAACGCATGCGGGTGATGCGCGAGCAGAATTGGGAAGACATCGGTCTGACGTTGTTGCAGCAACGCGTGAACAGATCGCGAGATTTCGGCGTCGTGATCTTTCGCGTGGTGCCGCGTCCAGCTTAGCCCGAGCAGTTGAATCGGCGCGCCGCGCACCGTCACGATCGCCGATTGATCGAGCAAGAACGGAATCCCGGAAGCGCGGGTGCGGCGCTCGAACTCAGCGGCGTCTTCGATGAGGTCGTGGTTGCCTTCGATGATGTACGACCCGAAGCGCGCTTGCATTTTTCGAGCGAGCTGGAGGCCGTGATCGAGGTCGGCCAGGGCGTCGTTGATCAGATCGCCGGTGAGCAATACCAAATCGGCCTGCCACGCATTGACCGTGCTCACCATTTTTTCCAAGACGCGGCCGGAGGTAAATCGACCGACATGCATATCGCTCACTTGCGCGATGGTCGTGCCATCCAACGCGCGCGGCAGTCCGGGAGTCGGAATGACAAAGCGCCGGACGCGAAAGTTGTTGAGCTGGCTCATCGCGACGCCGGCGAGGCTGAAAGTGAAAAGAGGCGGTGCGAGGGCGGCCGCAAACCCGAAAAATTCCCGGCGAGTCCACGCCTGCTGCTCGTGCGATGACACGACAGTGTCGCGATGATGGCGGGCGATCTTCGTCACCAGCAAGACCGGGATCAGCGCAAGCCCGATGATCGAAAACAAGCCGAGTCCAAGGAAGTGCCAGATGAATAGCGCGGAGGCGGCGAACTTCGGCAGCCATCGGTCCCATCCCCAGTGCAGCAATCGGGACGCAACCAGCCAGATAAGGCAGAGCATTTGCGCGCCCATGAAAATGCCGAGGAGCGCGCGCGCGAACGCGTTCTCGGTCTGCCGGGCCAGCGTCCACCACCAGATCGCGTCCAGCAGGAGCATCGAGCCGATGATCGTAAAGATGAAGCTCACGATTTAAACTTAGCCGTTCTCTGGGCGTTGTCTGCCTTGAGCAGATCAGGAGACCTGCGATTCTCCTCGCGTGACGATCTTCCTCGGCTGCGGGTTTGCGGCGAAATATCGCGAGGGCGGCGGAAATTTTTCCGTCCCGTTGCAGTGGATGCTCGGGCTGCGGCGATTGAAACGCGATGCGATCTGGTTGGAATTGCTGCCGAGAACGAACAAGCCCCGTGCTGACCGCGCTAACATCGACAATTTCCAAAGGCGACTCCGCGAGCACGGACTGAGCGGGCGCTATTGTCTTCTCTACCAAAAACACGCGGACGCTGCGCACGATCTGGACGGAATCGAGTGCATCGGCATGTCGCGGCGCGAATTGCTCGCACGACTGGCCGGACCAAACACGTTGCTCAATCTCAGTTATTCAATCCATCCGCCCGTGCTGCTGCAATTTGAAAGGCGGATTTTTTGCGATCTTGATCCGAGCGAAATTTTTTATTGGATGACGAAGATGGAGTTGGGCCAATCGCATCATCACGAGTTTTGGACGATCGGTCTCAACGTGCACGGGCAAGACTGCGGATTGCCGCCGTTGCCGTTAAAGTGGAAAACGTTTTACCCGCTGATCGACACAAATCTATTTCGTCCGAAACCGCGGCCACGTTTGCCGAAGTTCACGACCATCGGCCAATGGTATTGGAGCGGCGCCGTGGAAGTGAAAGGCGAGTATCCCGATCTTTCGAAAAAGGTCGCGTTCGAACCTTACCTCGAGCTGCCGGAGCGCATCCCGGAAGCACGCTTTGAGCTGGCCATGAACATCAACGCGGATGACCCGGAGCGCGCGCGTTTGAAAAAGTGTGGCTGGCACCTTGTCGATCCTCATCGCGTCGCGCGGACACCGGGGATCTACCGGAGATATCTCGCGAGCGCGCTCGGGGAATTTACCGCGATCAAAGGCGTGGATGTCAGTTGGCGGACGGGATGGTTGAGTGATCGGGCGGCAGCCTTTCTGGCGCTGGGCCGGCCCGTGATTACCGAGGACACGGGCGCGGCGAAATATCTTCCGCGTGAGAGCGGGTTCCAGTTCGTCAGCGGGTTGAACGACACTGTCGTTGCCGTGAAAGACGTTCTCGCGAACTGGACGGTATGGTCGAAGCGTTCACGCCGTTGTGCGCTGGAAGTATTTGATTCGGCGAAAAATCTGAAAAAAATCCTCGGGCTCTAGCGCTACCAGGCGGCGAAAAAAAGACGTTGGATTCGCCATTGCAAAACGGATTTGGGGTGTTACTCGTTCCCCGTTATGGCTGACCTGATGAAATCGGACGAGGCAAAGGCGCGCCTCAAGAAAATCCCGGAATGGGAACTCGAGAAGAAACACATCGAGCGGACATTCGAGTTCGACGATTTTTCCGATTCCATCGATTTCGTGAACGCCGTGGCCGAAGTCGCGGAGGAAGAAGAACATCATCCCGACATCGACATTCGATACAACAAAGTCCGTCTCGTTTTGTCGACTCACAGTAAAGGCGGCCTGACCGAGCTCGATTTCGCCCTGGCCGAACGGATCGACACCCTCGCGGAGTAAGAAAAGTGGCGAGTGACAAGTGACGAGTGACGAGCCGCCGAAAAGGACACTTCGGTTTTGGGTCGCAACCATCCTGACAATTCTTCTCGTTGTCGCGGTCTGGAAGTTTATCGACTATCGGATGCGGCCGCCACCGCCTCCCGCGCGAACGCTTGCGCCCTAACGAAGCGCTGATGGACTGCTAGCTGTGGCGGCAGGCGTCTCGCCTGCGAGAAATCGCGTTACTGCGGCCGAGACGGCCGCCACTACAGAAGATTCCCGTTACAACTGCAACCCTATGGGTGAACGGCCTTCATCGGCATCGATGAAGGCGAACATCGTTTCGATTTCGGAGCGCCCGGCCATGCCCGCTTCTTTCTTGCGTCGCTTCAGCGTCTCGGAAACTTCGTCGTTCCAGCCGCGCTTGCGCATGAACTCGTTCCAGACATAAATCTCGTCTTCGGATGGGTGACGTCCGACCCCAAAGCACCATTGCAAAATATCGTCGTCGGTGCCGCCCTGTTTTACGCGATCGATTAATTGATTGTAATCGACGCGTAGAAATCGCACGCAGCGTTCGTCGAAACCTTTGCCCAGATTGGCCTGGTAATCGGCGTGCAACTGACTTTTCGCATGCACGCGGATCTTATCCAACATGCGGGCGAAGTAGACGAGACCGCCCGTTTTCACGGACGGACTGCGCAAGCCTAAGTTGCTCATGAGCAACGCAGTTTCTGCGTTATTCACAATTCTTTCAAGCCTGCAATGTTTGTCCGGTGTAAGGTCGACATCCATCTTCGTCCTTGTCTGGGGAGCGCACGCGCCTCGCGTGCACTTTTCGGCGCCCCCGCCGAAAGGCTCCTCGCAAACTCCGTGGATTTTCGAGGCCGTCCAAAAGGTTCGCGATGGCGAGGGCGCCATCGCCGGCACGCGAGGGCGCGTGCGCTCCCCGGAGTTCGGAATTCACCTTCGCGCTTGTCTCGGCGGCAACGCTGAGGAATGGTCGGGAAAATGGATCGAATCGTCGGGATCGAAACCGAGTATGGCTGTCTGGCAACCGAAGGCGGGCCGCACGGCAGCGCCGAGATTTGGCCCGCGAAGGTAAAGAACTACCTTTTCCGCAAGGCTGCGGCCGGCACGATCGATCTCCACTACCGCGATTACGAGGAGCCGCCCGGCAATGGCGGTTTTCTCCTCAACGGCGGCCGGCTTTATCTCGACATGGGTCACATCGAATACGCGTCGCCGGAATGTTTGCATCTGCACGATCTCGTTTCCTACGACTTGGCGGGCGACCAATTGCTCCAGTCGTCGCTCGAGGCATTGGGCGCGGCCGGTCACGTCTCGTTCATCAAGAACAATGTCGATCATCACACCGGCGCCACGTTTGGCTGCCACGAGAATTATTTGATGAAACGCGAGGCGCAATTCACGCCGCCCGTGCTCGGAACGCTGCTCAGTTTTTTGGCGACGCGGCAAATCTTCACCGGCGCCGGCCGTGTCGGGCAGGCGAACCCGCTCGCGTTCGATTTCGAACCGCCACAACCGGAAGCGCGCATCGATTTTCAACTGAGCCAGCGCGCCGATCACATCGTCAACGACATCTATCAATGGGTGCAGTTTAATCGCGCCATCATTAACGCGCGCGACGAGCCGCTGGCCGATTATCGCAAATATCGGCGGCTGCATTTGCTCATCGGCGACTCCAATATGAGCCCGTTCGCGGCCGCGCTGAAAATCGGGACGACCGCGTGCGTCCTTGCGCTTCTCGAAGAAGGCCGCCTGCCGCGCAACCTCGTCCTCAACGACGCCGTGCAAAGCACGCGCGACATCTCCCGCGATCCGACCCGGCAATGGATTGTCGATCTTGAGAACGGCAAATCGATCGCCGCGCTCGACGTGCAATGGCAATTCCACGAGCTCGCGACCAAACATCTGCGCAACAGCAGCGCCGAGACCGATTGGCTGCTCGAGAGTTGGAGTTTCACGCTCGAAGCGCTCGAACAAAATCCCGAGTCGCTCATCGGCGGCGTCGATTGGATCACGAAGAAATGGCTGCTCGAGACGTTTATGGAATCGGAAAATTTGCAGTGGGACGATCCCTGGCTGCAAAGCCTCGACCTGGAATATCACAACATCGATCCCGCCCGCGGCTTGTTCTTCGGCGTCAAACCCGGCAAACGCATCGCCGAATGGAACAACGGCGTCCGCCGTCCCGAAGCGATGCACGTCCCGCCCGCGAACACGCGCGCCGCCGGCCGCGCCCGCGCCGTCGCACATTTTCAACGCAGCGACCGCCCCTACGTCATCAACTGGGACTCAATCGCCTTCGACAGCCGCGATTTCCTCGTCATGAGCGACCCGTTCGAAACTTACACCGACGAAGTGACGAAGTTTCTTTCGACGAAGCGAACTGCACCGTCGGAGGAGTCGCTATAAAACTTAGGCGAGGAATCCTCGTATAATTCTGCGTAGACGTATGCCAGCTTCGATCCTGTTGGGGCCATATCCCGCGCCGCATAAGACCAAGCAGTTCTGGATATTCGCTGCTCTCCTTGCAGCTGCCGTGATTAGCACGCCGATCATCCAGAATGCTTTTGGTCTGCTGCCATTCCCATGGCGCGTCCGGTTAAGTAGCGGCGCGATTAGTTTCTTCGCAATGCTGCTCGGGGGATGGCTGGCGTTTCGCTTCGGTCGTATCGGTTGGCTTACACTTGCTGCCGCAATGATTCTTTTCGCCCTTTGGGCACGGTCTCATGGCTAATCATTTGAAAATAATCTGACGAGAAGCGGGATAATTCTATGACGCGACACGTCCGGCAAATTGGTTTGGCAATCCTTCTGAGTTTAGCAGTTCCCGCGACGGACAGTGTCGCGGCTACTTCACAACGAAACCTAGCCGGCTACGACAAGCTCGGCTTCGACTACACAAAATCGACCGAGCCGGCAAACCTCGACCGTCAGCTGCAGAATTTTATCCTCACTCATTGGAAGCAGCATCGACGGGCTTTTGTCGTGGTCAGAATCATCACGATGGCGGGCAAAGATCTTGCCGACATCACCAAGCAGATTTTCGTTGAGCCAGATAGAAACGGCTCCTGGTGTATCCGCGGCGCCGTGGATGCCGAAGTTTCACCGCTACGATGGGTGCCAGCTTCGCAGAGAAAACCGCCCAAACATGTGAGGGCGCAGTTCGAGGCGGTTTCGGTCGATTGGATCTTTGATCATGATAGAAAGCTTCTGGCCTTAAAAGACAGCTCAGGGAAAGTGGTCGATGTCTTGTGACGGCTTTAACCAGCCGATGCAGCCAACAAGGAAACCGTGAAGGATAAAAAAGCGAAGCTCGCTCTCGCCAGCGGTCGCGGATCTTATTTTCGTTGGAGCGCTAATACATTGGTGAAGGAGATTTGATATGGGAAAGTTCGTTATCGTTGCTTACCGGCCACATCCGGGTAAGGAGCAAGAACTTCTGCAACTCACAAGGGAGCACCTGCCAATCCTGCGGAGCCAGGGCCTGGCGACAGATCGGCCATCATATGTAATGAAATCGGCCGACGGTACGATCATCGAAGTCTTCGAGTGGAAGTCTGCCGAGGCGATTGCGTCGGCCCACGAAAATCCCGTTTGGCAGGCGATGTGTGGCCGCTATAGCGAGATCTGTGATTACATCAGTCTCGAAAATCTAATCGAGAGCAAGAACATGTTTGCCGAGTTCGACCCGGTCGATCTCTGAATGAGGTCTAACCAAGCGATGCAGCCAGCAACAAAAGGCTGAAGGATGAATTATGAAGGATGAAAGGAAATCGAAGCCCGCTCTTGCCAGCGGTGCCTCGTTGTGTCTCGTTAGTTCTATGCGTCTCTTTGTTTGGATCGCCACAACATTAGCATTTTCGATTGGCGTCTTTGCGCAGATGCCGTCGCCATCAGCGAGCCCTCTGCGAATTAATTCGCCGAGGCCAAAATACCTAAACAAATGGGCCGCACAGGGCATTACGGGCAAAGGGATCTTTGAGGCGACCGTCGACTCGAACACGGGTCGAGTGACTTCAGTCCGCATACTTAAGAGTACGGGGCACAAGGTTCTTGACGACTCGGCGCTGGAAGCATTCAGCAAGTGGTTGTTCAAACCAGGCACAGCGAGCCCGGTAAAGATCCCAATTGAGTTTACGAACAAGTCGAGAAACACACCGACGCACTAACCAAGGGCTGCAGCGGACGGCGCCCCGCCATTCTCGTTAGATCGACAATTACCTTTGCGGACTGGAATCTTCGAGGTGTTGCAGCGAAGAGATTCCGTAGTTCTGCTGCAGGTCGTCGGCTTCGTCGGCGACTTTGGCGGCTTCGAGCTCTAGTTGTTTCGGGTCTTCCTGGGTCTCGATCTTGATGAAGCCACCCTCGATCGGTTGCTTGATCGCTTCAGCTACCTCGGCCAGCGATTTCACTTCTTTGCCGTTGACCTTGTTCACGGTTAGATAAGCGAGATCGTCGTAGCCGATGGTGTTGTTCGTCGGCAGGACCTGGCTCAGCACGATGACGCGCCGATTGCCTTCAGGGAAAAATTCGGATTGATAGCGATCGAGATAAACGAAGCGCGGCGGCGCTTCCTTCTGCCAGTTCGGGCCCCATTCTTTCAAGTACTGGCGAGAAAGTTCTTCGAAGATCAATCCGCCGTAAACCAGGTAGGAGGGCGCCTGATCCATGCTGTAGGGCGGCACGACGTAATCTTTGGCCGAGCGATGATCGAGAGTGATGTTCAATGGCATCGGCTTGCCTTCGCGCTGGATTTGAAAAGAGACGGAATCGCCGGCGAAGACGCGCGACGTGAGCAAATTTGTGAACTCCATCTTGCCGTAGAGAGGATCGACATAGTTACCGTTCTGATCGATCTCGTTGTTGCCGATTTGCGTAACGATGTCGCCGACCAGCAGACCGGCTTTCATCGCCGGCGAATCCGGTTCGACGCTGGTGACGTAAACGCCGCCCGGTTTTCCAGTCTGGCCGGCATAAGCACGCAACTGCGGATCGCGCGTCGGGAAAAATGAAAAGCCGGCGGTCGGAAAGCCGCGGTAATGTTCGCCATCGGCGTCCTTGAGAAAGTGCGTGATGATCGGCGCGGGAATGACGTCGAGCAATTGCGAGCGAGCGTCGTAGCGCAGGAGCAAGCCAGCCAGCTTGTTATTTTTAACCAGCGGCACGGTGTAACTGTTCTCCCGATATTGCATGGCGATGCTCATGCGGTAAGCGAGAAATTGTCCGACCTCGATCGGATAACGCATCATCTGCACGGTGGTGACGAGGCCTTCGGTCACAACGAGCGCGCCGGTCGATTCCAATTGCCACGCCGCCAGGCGGTCGCCGACGACCGTGTCGCTCGCGATTTCGAGCGGCGACAAGCCGTCGAGAAATTTCTTATCGCTCGGCTCGAGCAACGCGAGGTTCGCTTCGTAATCGATCACTTGCACGTTGGCCGCGGTCTTCTCGCCGGATTCGGCGCGCTCCAGCTCTACGTAGTTTTGGTTCCCCACCAAATCCGCGGTCACGATCACGCGACCTCGCGGCAGGACAGCGCCGAGACCGCGCTTCGAGAACGCAGCCTTCTTTTGCCACGGTCTGAAGTAATCGTAGGGCTGGCCGGTGACGTTGACGCGAACCAGCGAAAGTTGTTTCGCTTTACCCGGCAACGCTTTGCTGCTCGCTAGAGCCGGTTCTTTTTTCGGGGCGGCGGCGACTGCGAGACTGGTCGCCATCAACAAAACAAGAAAGGCAGAGAGGCTTCGTTTCATCTCACGGTTTCTTTTCCGGCGCCGCCGTCACAACCTTCAATGGTTGTTCCTCAAGATTCTGTTCCTTGAGCACGTTGTAACGCGTCCTGATGCGATCGCGCGCCGCTGCTACTTGTTTCGGATCGAGCACCAACGGTGGCCCGTCGCCGATCATTTTGACGACAAACCGCTCCGGCGTTTCCGAAAACGCGTCGGCCAGGTCCTTCAATGTTTTGATTTTCTTGCCGTTGACTTCATCGACAATGCTAGCGCGATACGGCGCGAGATACGTGTTGATCGGGTCCGGCAGAATATTCGTCAGCACGATCACTTCCGGATGCTCGAGATAGATTTGTTCGACGACGAAGAAGTCGAAGAAATGCCGCAGGCGCAGATCGTTCGGCTGATAAGAGGTCATCAACTCGAGATTCAACGGCTGAAAGAGAAGGCCGCCGTAAACAACGTAGCGCGGGCGCACGTCGTAGCTGTGACCTTGAATGAGATACGGCGGCACGGTGTCGAGCTCGATTGTGACGCTGACCGGTTTCTTGTCGCGCCAGAGGTCGAGCTTCACTTTCTCGCCCTTGAATTTGCGCTCGACGACTTCGGGCATGTCGACGCGGTCGCCTTCGAACTCGACCGTGTCGTCGCTCGCGACCGGATGATCGTCGATCTCCAACAACACATCGCCTTCCTTAACCTTGTTCGCACAAGGGCCCGCGGCCACGACCGTTGAAATGAGCACGCCGCGATCGTCATCCTTCAATCCCAGGAAGTGTCGCTGGGCCTGGTTCTGCAGTTTCACCGGGTTAAGCCCAAGATCGACATACTTATCGTAGTGCCCGTCGCTCACGTCCTTGAGAAAGCGTTGAATCACCGTGGTCGGAATCATGTAGGCGACGCCCTGCGCGACGTCGCCGCTGTAACCTTGAAAGGCGACGCCAACCACTTTGGCATTTTGCATCACCGGCCCGCCGCTATTTCCCGGATTGATTTGCGCGCTGATTTGAATCGTCAGGTGCTGATCGATCGACGAATGGGTGTAAAGCTGGAAGTCGATGCGCGAGACAATGCCGGTCGTGACCGACATGCGCTCACCGCCGATCGGAAATCCATAAGCCGACACGACCGACTCCAACGCCGGGATGCCACCGAAGTGGAGCGGGGTCATGTTCTTGAAAAAATTCGGCGCCGCCACAGTGATGAGCGCGAGATCGCAATCGTGGGCGACGAATTGCACCGTCGCCGGATATTTATTCGGGTCGCCATCGCGCTCGACCGTGAGATAGCGACTGTTACTCACGACGTGCGCATTGGTCATGATGCGGTTGCCATCGATCACGAAGCCTGCGCCGACGCCGCGAGCAATCGAGCCCGCGTTCCACGGCGCGCGATAATCGGGCTCAACCGCGGTCGCGGTAATGCGCACCAAGCTTTTCTGCACAGGACCGTTCGGCCGCTGCGGCGCGACGGGTACCGCGATCACTTGCGGCGCTGCCGCCGTCGCCTTGGGTAATTCCCGCGGCGGTCCGCCAAGAGGCGGTTTCGTTTCAGCCGGTGAAGGGCCCGGCGGCATCTGGTTCTGGCCGGGCGGAATTTGGTTTGGGCCCGGCTGCTGCGCGTGCATGTTCGCGCACGCAAAAGCAAAAATTAAAAATAAGAACCAACGTTGCCTCATGACGAAGTCGAGAAGATCAAGGCAAGCACTCGAAATGCAAATAGCATCACTGCATTTCGATCTTCAAACGCGCCAAACGTTCAATCTAGTCTGAATCCTTCTCTTTGATGTAGGTGACAACGGTATTCAAGCTGGTACCTCCCGTGATAGTTACGGTGGCAGGTCCAGCAATGACAACGCTGTTGGTCGGCTCAAGCGCCGGAACGTTGGCGGTGGTGGCAAACGACGCAGTCATAACAGTGATGCCCGTCGCGCTACTTCCGAATTTCACAGAAACCGTTCCGCGAGTTCCATTAGTGTCCTGTGTAAAGTTTCGAATTCGAATGAAGTGATTAGCCGGAACATTGATGGGCGACTTTGCAGAAGCGGCACCCGTGGACATTACTTCGGTTACGAAGTCGCCGGCGAAAACAAAGGGGACACAAACGCAGAACAAAATAGTAATGAGTGCGAATTTCATAGTTGGAGACTAACGCGCGAGGTGTTTGGAATCAATCCTTGCTTCGATGGCGATCAAACTCCGGCGCGCTCCAGCAACGAGCCGACAACTTTCTCAGCTTCAAACACATCGCGGGCAAGATCGCGCGCGGCGCGAGAATGTTTGGCGTAATCGGCGTTGATCATCTTCACTGCATCGACAATTTCGTCGAGCGAGCTGAAGGCGAACAAGCCGCCGTTGTTTCCGTAGTGTTTGGTGAATCCGGTTTCCTGAATGATGACCGGCCGCCCGGCCGCGAGGTAGCAACCGCTTCGGTCGCTGAACCATCCAGTGTTTAGGCGCACATACTGATCCTTGGCCACGGTGAATTCGCCTTTCGATCGGCGGATGTAATCGCGGTAAAGCCAGTAATCGACGCTCAACTGAAGCGGCGAGGTGAAGCGCCAGCCGTTGCGTTCAAATTTTTCTCGTGTTGGTCGATCTTTGATGTTGGTCGCAAGCTCAAAAGTTTCTCCTGCTTTTTTTGGCGCGGCGACAAAGCGCAGGAACTCGCGGGATTTACTCCAGAGATATTTTTCGCCGCGCCAGGTGATGTCTTTCAATCCGCTCGTCGACCAGTTCGCCACCGAAGTGAAAACCGCGGCACGGGGAGGGGAGCGATTTGTTTTCCAAAGATCGGTCACGATCGGTTGCCGCGTCGGCAGCCATTTGAATCCGTGCGTCGGCACCGGGAAATCTTTCGTCCCAACATTTTCACCGAAGGTGAAAAGCGCGTGGTGCCGACGCAGATAATCGATTGTCGATCTTTCGCGCTTGTCGATCTTGATCTGCTCAACGCCAGGATCACTCTCGATGTAAAGAATGCGCTCGCTCGCTAGAAGGTCGTCATTGAACTCCTGCGTGCCGCAAACGTTCAGGATTGCGTCGGCGTCGCGATAGAGTTGCTGGATTTTCTTTAGCGGCAACCCCGCGGTCGGATTTTCCGGAAGATAACGCGCGCAATAGCCCCATTTATTTTCGAAACCGAAATCCTTCGCCATGCGTGCGAGGATGTTCGACGCGTAACCAAATTCTTCCGTGACTTCGAATGTTTCGGGATTGTAAGGAAGTCGCGCCGAGTCTTCGATGAAGTAAACGTCGTGTCCGAGGCGCTGCAGTCCGACGATGTAATGAATGCACTGCCAGATCACGCCCGCAATCGGCATCGAGCCCATGAAGCCCATCACAACGATTCTTTTCCGTTTCATTTCATTAACCGCAGAGAACACGGAGCACAGAAAATTCTCAGCCTAAAATAATCTCCTCCGCGAACTCTGCGTCCTCCGCGGTTTATAATTGTTTTACAAATACGGCCGGATTCCCAGCAACGACTGTGTTTGGAGGTACGCTCTTGGTTACGACTGAGCCAGCGGCCACGACGGAGTTCTCACCAATCGTCACGCCTTTCAGGATGGTCGCGTTCATGCCGATCCAAACATTGTCGGAAATCTTCACCGGCACCGTTTTAAGCTTGGGCCGCGGCGGACGATCTTTGAAAAACGGGGCGACGGCTTGCGCGTCGATCAAGCGCTGGGCCGGATCGAGCGGGTGAAAATCGGAATCAGCGATGCCGACGTTCCAGGAAATTAGGCAATGCGATCCGATCTCGATCTTCTCCTCGGCCATGACCAGCGCGCCGTTGAGCAAAGTGAAATCGCCGACGGTGCAGCGCCCATTCACGCCAATCGAAAAGGAACAACCGGCATAAACCGAATCATGCTTGCCGAAAACGAGCGCGCCAGATTGCTTGTTGCGCAGGAACCGGAACACTTGGGCGGTCTCGCAATAAAATCCTTCGCCGAATTCCACATTTGGCGGAATCGGCTCGGTCCACCAGTCGCCTTCTATATGTCGATCTTGCCGAACGTTGCTCATGTCGAAAATTTTCCCGAGGCGTAGAGCTTCGCGTAAATTCCGCCGCGCGCGACCAGATCCGGCCCGCGGCCCTGCTCAACGACGCGACCATTTTCGAGCACGACGATAAGATCGACATCGTGAACGGTCGCGAGCCGGTGCGTCACGATCAGTGTCGTGCGTCCGCGCATCAGTTCCTTGATCGTCTCCATGATGGCGGATTCTGTTGACGGATCGAGCGCGGAAGTTGGCTCATCGAGAAGGAGGATGGGCGCATTTTTCAAAAATGCGCGCGCGATCCCGATGCGTTGCCGCTGGCCAACGCTGAGATGACCGCCGCGTTCGCCGACCAGGCTGTCGTAACCATTCGGTAATTGCCGAATGAAATTGTCGGCTTGGGCTCGTCGCGCGGCATCGACAATTTCCTCTTCTGTCGCATCCGGGCGGCCGTAGGCGATGTTCTCGCGCACGGTCGTAGAAAAAAGCAACGTGTCCTGCAAAACCATCCCGATCTGTGCGCGCAAAGATTTCTTGGTGATCTGGCGCACATCACGGCCATCGAGCGCTGCCGTTCCAACGGTCGGGTCATAGAATCGCGGAACGAGGCTGAGCAATGTGCTCTTGCCCGCGCCAGTGCCGCCGACCAGCGCGGCAATCTGGTTTGGCTCGATGCGAAGATCGACATCGTGGAGCACAGGTCGATCTGGCGTGTAACCGAAGGAGACATTGTGGAACTCAATCAGACCCTGGGCGGATTCGATCGCGATGGCGTTGGGAGAATCGACCACGTCATCCTGCCGATCGAGAATCTCGAAGCAACGTTTCGCGCCAGCGGTCGCGCCTTCCATCGCCCACGCCGTGTAAGTGAGCGATTCGAGCGGTTGATAAAGCATGAGCAGATACGCGCTGAAAACGAGGAGAGAGCCGAGGCTGAGCGTGCCGGCGAGAACGTGCATGGTGCCGACGTAATACATCGCCGCCGTTCCCAAGACCATGAGTGTGCTGATGACGAGCGCGCTGTTCACATTCGTCAGCGTGAGCCGCAAGTTTGCTTGCAAGCTTTGCTGCGCTTGCGTTTGAAATTGATGCACCTCCCATTCTTCGCGCCCAAACGCGTGCACCATCCGGATTGAGCTAAGTCCTTCCTGTGCCTGCGCAAGCACCGCGCTTTCCTGTTCCTGGATGAATGTCGATTGGCGCCGAATCCGATGCGCGAAAAAATAAATCGCGCCGAGGAGGAGAGGAACGACGGCGAGCGAAAGCAGTGCGAGTTGCCAGTCGAGCCGAACCATGATCACGAACGTGCCTACGAGCGTGATGATCGATCCGAAAATGCCGGTGAATCCCTTGTTGTAAATTGTCTGAATCGCTTGCGAATCGTAGGCCACGCGGAAACTGGAATCGCTCGACCGCCGCGCGTCGTGAAATTTCAGCGAGAGGCGCTGGAGATGAGAATAGAGTTCCGTCCGCACTTTCAATAGCGCCTGCAAACCGATCTTCACGAAAATGTAATTCGTGATCCAGTTGATTACTCCCCAGAGGAATTGAAGAACAATTAATGCCAGGCAGAGAAGCAAGGTGATTGTCGCCGGGTCATGTAGCCACGCGGGTTCAGAGTCAGCGATACGAATGTGCGTTCCCAAGCGAAAACGCGGAATGACATTGTCGACGATAATTTTGAACGGCCACGGTTTGAGCAGATTCAATCCGACGCCGATGAGCGAAAGCACGAGACCAACGAGAGTTTGCGCCAGAAACGGCCGGTAATATTGCAGAACGCGCCGGTAGATCGACATATCGATTTGGGATTGCGGATTTTGGTTTTTGGATTGAACTAGTCGCGCGTTCGCCACCGTAAATCGCAAATCCGAAATCTGAAATCAAATCATGCATCATCTTCTTGAGATTTGGGTCGGCTGGGTGCTGCACGGCGGTTATGCCGGCATCATCGTGCTGATGGCGATGGAAAGCTCGATCTTCCCGGTGCCGAGCGAAATCGTCATACCACCAGCCGCATTTTTGGCCGCGCAAGGCAAACTCAGTTTCACCGGCGTGGTTTTGGCTGGGACATTTGGATCGTACCTGGGCGCGGCCATTACCTATTGGGTTTCAAGAATCATCGGCCGGCCGCTGATTGTTCGATACGGTAAGTACGTGCTGGTTAGTGCGAAGAAACTCCAAGATGCAGAACATTGGCTGGCGCGATACGAAACCGGTGGAGTTTTCTTCGCCCGGCTTCTGCCCGTGGTGCGACATCTTATTTCGATCCCGGCTGGAATTGTGCGCATGAATTTTTGGATCTTCAGCACGGTCACGATCGTGGGGTCAGGAATCTGGTGCTGGATTCTTGCCTACTTGGGAGTCAAAGCCTACCACGCCCAGCCCGACCTTCTCTCCAATCCGGACGCGATGGTTCATTTCATGAAGGCACAATCGCACTGGATTTTGCTTTTTGTCCTCGGCTTGGCGGGCCTCTACATCTTCGTCATGCGGCTGACGCAACGTCGCGATTGAGAGCGAGTTAGGGTAGGTGGGTGTCAATAAAAGCGACACAACTGTCGACGATTGGTCACCTGAGCGCTGCAGCATCTGCGACGGGTGCTCAAACTACCCTCTGGATGGGATAGATTGAACGAAATGGCACTACACCTGCTCTAATCTTTGTTCGATCGATCATGAAAAAGACCAAACAAATACTCAAACCCAAAAAGCTGTCGCTGGGCGACCTGATTCTCGCCGTCAGTTCTTGCGCGAAGAATCCAAAAGAGACCGTCGCAACAGTGGCTGATCTTCTTGGCAGCGGGAAAGTGCGCGTTCAGGAGAACGGCCGTTTCATCCGCGCCCGCGTTTGCTAACGCGAAGATCGACAATCGACTTTCCAAGTCGCTCCGGTGGTTCGTCCCCCGGAGCGATTTTTTTTGCGGCATAAAACACTTTCGGCTTCGAAGGAGCGACTTTATCTTCGCGCAGTGATCGACCGTTATTCCCGACCAGAAATGCGCAAGATCTGGTCGGACGAGCGCAAATTTCAAATCTGGCTCGAAATCGAGGTGCTGGCTTGCGAAGCCATGGCCGAACTCGGCCAGATCCCCAAAAGCGATGCTGCAGAAATCCGAAAGCGCGCGCTCTTTTCCATTCCCGAGATTTTGGAGATCGAGAAACGGACCAATCACGACGTCATCGCATTCCTTGAAAATGTGGCGCAATCGGTCGGACCGGCGGCGCGGTGGATCCATCAGGGATTAACTTCTTCCGATATTCTGGACACCACGCTCGCGGTCCAGTTGACGGAATCGTCAAAAATCCTTATCGCCGATCTGACGACGCTACGATCGACAATCGCCAAGCGGGCGCGCGAATTCAAAATGACGCCGATGATCGGCCGCAGTCACGGCATTCATGCGGAGCCGATCACATTCGGCCTAAAGCTGGCGTTGATGTTCGATGAATTTGGGCGTGCGCACGAACGGCTGACACAAACACTCGAGCGGGTGCGCGTCGGCAAGTTGAGCGGCGCGGTTGGCACGCATGCACATGTCGATCCAGCAATCGAGAAGACGGTTTGTGAGAAACTTGGATTGAAACCGGCGATAATTTCTACGCAGATCGTGCAGCGCGACCGGCACGCCGAATTTCTAACGACCCTGGCCGTGATTGCTTCGAGTATCGACCGCTGGGCGACTGAATTCCGTCATCTGCAACGGACGGAAGTCTTGGAGGTAGAAGAATTTTTTGGTGAAGGACAAAAAGGGAGTTCGGCGATGCCGCACAAACGCAATCCGATCACGGGTGAGCGGCTGAGTGGACTGGCCCGTGTGATTCGCGGCAACTCCGTTGTCGCGTTGGAAAACGTCGCGCTCTGGCATGAGCGTGACATCAGTCACTCCAGCGCGGAGCGGATCATTTTGCCGGATTCATGCACGCTGCTCGATTACATGCTGGTGAAATTGCGCGAGCTCGTCGAAGGCCTGCAGGTTTATCCGGGACGGATGGAGCAGAATCTTGCGCTGACAAAAGGTTTGTATCACAGCCAGTCGATCTTGCTCGCACTGACGCGGGCGGGCGCGGAACGCAAAAGCGCCTACGAAGCCGTGCAACGAGCCGCCATGAAAACCTGGAAAGGCGAGGGGACATTCGCGGAGAACGCAAAGCGCGAGCCCGAGATTACGTCGCGCCTTTCGGCTGCGGAAATCGATCGGCTTTGTTCGTTGGAAATTCATTTCCAACACGTTGACGCGACGTTCAAGGCGCTCGGCCTCGAGTGATTTTATTTGATTGGATTGAGAAGGAGCTCAGCGATCCGAGCAGAATGGTCGAGTCGAACTGAGGCTGTCTCGCAAGTGGCGCCGGTTTGCTCCTGGCCGACGGCTTCCGAGCTGAGCGTCACGCGCACCTTGTGGGAACGATTTTTGAGAACCAGCTGCGCGACCTGAAAATTCGGGGACAACTCCACGCCGGCGAGTTCAAAGTGGGTCAGCAATTGCATTCTCATCGGCGCGGCCGTTGTCGATGTTAGCTGCACCTGCTCGTGCGAATTGATCGGCACGACGGCGACGCCGCCAATTTCAAAGGCGTTTCGCGTGGGAAGACGCTGAAACGGTTGGCGTGTTGGAATCAAGCGCACCGTCGCGATACGCCCGTTTGCATCCAACTCGACGCGACCGAGTTCAAATCCTGTTTCCACTGGAAGAGCAGCACGCAGCGCGGCGGGGGAAACATGAAGCGAGACCGCCGACGAAGAGGGCTTCGCGCGGATCGCTCCCATCCTCAAAGATGAGGTCAGTTGCATAGAAACAACTTCAAGAAACAAAGCGAGCACGACGTCGTTCGGTTGCGTGGAAAATACCGGCGCCGCAATCGAGCTGACTTTCGGGCGTTCCGATAGGACCGGTGCCGTTTGCACGACCGGTTCGACGCTCGGCAATTTTTCTGCCGGTTCCGGTGGAGGCGCTGCCGGATGTTTATCTGTTACTGTCGTCCGTGCGACGGGAGGGGTTTCTGAAACCTTCGGTCGCGCCAAAGCTTTTGGTTTTGGAACTCGCGCCGTCTCCAGAGTTTGTTTGACCAGAGCAACCAGCGCTTCGGAGAGGAATGGCTTTTCAATCGTCGCGACGACATTGTGGCAGTCGGCCGCAGTCTGCATCATTTCTGGAACGTGACCCGACATCATCAGGACTGGGATGCGCGCCGTTTTTTCGTTTTGAAGAAGACCGATGCAAACTTCCCGGCCGGTCAGATCGGGAAGGCTGTAATCGAGCAACACGAGATCGGGCAGGACGCGCTCGATCTGCTTTAATCCGCTCATGCCGTTTAGCGCGGTCGTGATTTGCAATTGCGGATCGGCCGTCGCCAGCGTGTCCTCAACAAAAATGACAAGCATTTCCGTATCGTCCACGACCACGATTTTTTTTCCGGTTTTCGGAATCGGTGCGGGCGACACCGGCGCAGGCTGACGCGCGTTCGCCTGGCGCAAGGCTTCAAAAACAAAGTTGGACCACGGTCCATGAATTGTGCGCGGAGCAGAGGTCGCCCTTTCCGTTTCTTGCAGATGAGGTTCGGGCCAGGCGAACATTTCTTCCAACGCTTCGACGCCACTCTGCTTTGTCGTTTTTGCATGCACCAGTTGGCCGCCGGCCATGTGAATTTCGCCGGACTTTCCGTTTGGTCCTGTGGCCTGCAGGACAACGCTTCGGCCGCCCGCGCACTGCAACAAAATGGCATCGGCCAGAGTGTGCGACCTTAGCGTTCCGCGCGACCGTAACGACTGAGAATCGGTCCACGGTCCCAGCAACGCCTGCACGGCCGCGCCGAACTCGGCGATTTCAAATGGCTTTTGGATAAATTGCAACGCCCCGAGCGAGCGCCATTCCGCCGCGATCTTATCTGAAATTCCCGCGCCGATCACGAGCACACGCGCATCCGGGTGGGTGTGGCGCATTCTCTGAAAGAACTCCGTCAAGCCGGGATAAGCGGGATCGAAATCCACCACGAAAAGCGCGGGCTGAATTTGCGCCGCCAAATCGTCAGCTTCGGCCAGCGATCGTGCCACTGTCGTAGCATGCTGTGGCGCAAACTTTTTTAGCGCGGAGCCGATCGCGGCCACGAGCGCATCGTACGCTTCGATTAGAAGTATGCTGCCGGACGATGTCGATCTTGCGGAGGATTGAAGAGATTCAGGCACAAAAAGCTACAGCGGTGAGAAGCGACAATTATATCGCAACCCTCGCAAGTTGTATGCCTTCTTCTATTCGAAGCGCAGCGCTTCGATCGGATCGAGCGACGCCGCACGATAAGCGGGATATAGACCGAACCCGATCCCGATTGCCGAACAGACAATCAATCCGGCCAGGGCCCAGCCGAACGGGAAAATCAAATCAACTTTCAACCAGGCTGCGAGTAGATCGCCGCCAATCACTCCAAGAATAATGCCGAGCACGCCGCCCGCTTCGGAAATGAACACTGCTTCCGTCAAAAATTGTCGCATGATGTCTTTGCTGCGGGCGCCAATCGATTTGCGCACGCCGATTTCTTTCGTCCGCTCGGTCACGCTCACGAGCATGATGTTCATGATCCCGATTCCAGCCGCGACCAGCGCGATAAAGCTAATGACAAAGGCGCCGATGCGCACGACGCCAGCGACATTCACAAACGCGCTCTTAAGGGAGTCATTGGTATAAATTTCGAAATCGTTTTCCTGGTTCGCCTGCAAGCCGCGCGCGATCCGCATCGCGCTGATTCCCTTATCGAATGTGCGGTTATAACTGTCGATCGAAAAAGCCTGCGTCGCGATGTTCACGGTGCGTTTCGCTTCGCCGTAATCTTCGAAGAATCGCGTGATCGGCATAATGCAAATGTCGTCCTGGCTTTGGCCAAATGCCGTTCCTTTCTCCGCCAGCACTCCGACGATCGTGTAGGTGTGGCCGCTCATCCGGACGACTTTCCCGATGGGTGTCTCGTGTGGAAACAAACGCTTCTCAATCGTCTTTCCGACCACGATGACGCGACGTGAAAGATCGACATCCTCGTCGTTAAGATTGCGGCCGTAACCGAGCGTGAACGCATTTGCCGTCAAAAAACTGCGGTTCGAGCCAACCACCAGCAGACTCGGCGTCGTCTTCACGCCGTTGTAAACCGCCTGTCCTTTCACTTCGTAAGCGAAACACTTCAGGCAAATCTCGCGCGCCTCGCCTTCCATCAGCCGGTAGTAATGCAACGCCTGCTGGTAAGTGATGCTCCGCCGGTTCCGATACTTCTCTTTGACGTTGCCGCCCGCGCTCACGTTCGCCGGATATTTCGCGAACTGGAAAATGTTCGAACCGAGAAAGCTGATGCCGTTCTCGATCGAATATTGCAACGCGCCGATCGCGGTCATGACCGAGATGACCGAAAAAACGCCGATCGTGATCCCGAGCATCGTCAGACTCGAGCGCAGCTTGTTCACGCCGAGCGAACTCAGCGCCATTTTGATGATCTCTCCGAACAACATGTCGATCTTAACGGAAGGATTTCACCACAGAGACCGCGGAGTTCATAAACTAATTTCCTCATCCAGATTCAGGACACGTCGTCGAATTCCGGACTTAAGAAGTTGAACGTTGAAATTTATGAGAAGCCCGATCTGCCAACCGCCCAGTTTCAAATAGCTGAGTAGCTGAGCTTCGTGGATCGCCGCGAGTGCATCGACGGACTTGATCTGCACGAGGAGACGCCCGTGCACCAATAAATCCGCGCGGTATCCACAGTCGAGCTCGACGGCTTTGTAACTGACCAGAATGGGTTTTTGTCGCGCAAACGGAATCGGTCGGAGACTCAGCTCGTGACACAGGCACTCATAGGTCGATTCCAACAGACCCGGGCCGAGCGCGCGGTGTATCTCAATCGCACTTCCGGTTACGGCATCTGTTAATTGATTAATATTCATCACCTCTGCGCTCTCCGCGTTCTCTGCGGTTAAAATATTCTTATTCATATCTGAGCGCCGTGACCGGATCCAGGCGTGAGGCCGTCCACGCCGGCGCGAACCCGGAAATAAGTCCCGTCATCACTGAGACAATCATGCTCGCGATGACGAGACCGGCCGAAAAATTAATCGGAAATGACGGAAATGCTTTTCCAATTCCAAAACACATCACGTAGGCAACGGTCAGTCCGATAAATCCGCCGAGCAGACAGAGCGCGGTCGATTCGATGAGGAACTGCAACAAAATTGTCCGCCGCCGCGCGCCCAGCGCCTTACGTGTCCCGATTTCTTTTGTGCGCTCCTTCACGCTCACGAACGTGATGTTCATGATGCCGATCGCCCCGACGAATAGGGAAAGGCCGGTGATAAATAATCCCGCCACTGCGATCGAGTTCTTGATCGGGTCGAGCGTGCTCTTGAACGCTTGTTGCTCATTGATCGAGAAGTCGTCTTTCTTTTCCGGCGCCAAACCGCGCACGCGCCGCACCAAACCAGTGAGCTCGTCTTTCGCGTCGGCGAGTTTCGTTTTGTCCTTCACTTTTACGCGCACGTCCGATTCGGTGTTCGTGGAAAAGTATTTGTTAAATGCGCCAAGCGGCATCGCGACCATCGAGTCCCAACTGAACAAACCGAGAAATGTTCCCTGGCGCGTGTTCACGCCGACCACTTTGAAAAGCTGGCCGTTAATCAACACCGATTTGTTGATCGGGCTCTCCGACGGAAACAACGCATCCGCCACGTCGTAACCGATCACGACAACGCTGGCGCCACCCCGCGATTCCATGTCGCTAAAAAAGCGGCCTTCTTTGCAATCGATTGTCGATGTTACGATGAAATCCGACGTCGTCCCGAGGACGAAGACGTTGTCGACCTGATTACCGCCGTATTTGATCGAACGAAACACATTCGAAGTCGGCACGGCGACGATGAGATTCGAGTTCGGTGTCTTCTCGATCATACGATTGATCGGCTCGGCGTATTCCGTTTTGATTTTTTTCCGGTCGCGATAGTTCCACCAATCATCCACGGGCTTCCATGGCCACTGCGTGACGTAGAGAACATCGTCGCCGAGCACGGCCATGCTCTTGTCGAAACCGATGGAGATTCCACCGATCGCAGTGCCCATCAAAGTCACCGCGACAATTCCGATAATCACGCCGAGCGCGGTGAGTGTTGAGCGCGTCAGGTTCGAGCGCATCTGCGCCACCGCGATTTTCCAACTCTCGCTCAACTCGTAGAGAAAACGTTTCATGTCTCAGTTGACCGCAGCTTCCATATCGAGTTCCGGAATAAATCCGGCGTGGTCGCTTTCGATTAAACCGTCACGCAGATGCACCGTGCGTCGCGCGTGCGCGGCAATGTCGCGCTCATGTGTCACGAGAATGATGGTGTTTCCGCGTTGGTATAAATCTTCGAACAGCGCCATGATTTCTTCGCCGGTCTTGGAATCGAGGTTCCCCGTCGGTTCGTCGGCCAAAATGATGGAGGGCCTGTTCACGAGCGCACGCGCGACGGCCACGCGCTGGCGCTGACCGCCCGAAAGCTCGTTAGGCTTATGATGAATCCGGTCGCCCAGGCCGACGTCCACCAGGACCTCCGCCGCGCGTTGCTCACGCGTTTCCGGGTCGATGCCGGCGTAAATGAGCGGCAGCTCGACGTTGCGTAACGATGTCGATCTTGGCAGCAAGTTGAACGTTTGAAACACAAACCCGATCTCGCGATTCCTAATCGCGGCGAGTTCGTCGTCGTTCATCTCGGCCACATTCTTACCATTGAATTCATAGCGGCCCGACGTTGGCGTATCCAAACAACCAAGCATGTTCATGAGCGTCGATTTGCCGCTGCCGCTCGGCCCCATGATCGCGATGTATTCGTTTTTATGAATCTGCAGCGAGACGCCACGCAGCGCGCGCACAATCTCTTCACCCATCACATACTCTTTGGTGATGTTCTCGATATCGATCACGATTGGCCCTGCGGGCCGAGTGACGGGTGACATGTGACGAATGACTAGTTATTGCCGCGCCGATAATTTGCGACGCAACGCGTTTAACATTTTGCGAAGCTCAACAATCAGGGGAAAAGCCGCTTCGGCTTTTTCATTGCTACAGAATTTCAGCTCGATGCTCAGAATTAGCTGAGTGTCGAGTTCCGCGACTGAGCCCTCTGCGTGCGAAATGAATTGAATGAATTCTCCGGTCGTACGTCGGGCCTGTCCCTCCGCGATGTTTGATGGGATGGAGACAGCTGCCCGTCGCATCTGGGCGACGAGACCAAATTTTTCTTCGGACGGATATTTCTGCGTCAGCCGATAAACAACTTTTGCGAGAGCGATTCCCTTCTGCCAAACAAGAAGATCTTTGTAACTGCGGGTATTGGTTTGCATGCGCGCGTTTTATCGCAAATCTCGTCACTCGTCACCCGTCACTCATCACTTCGCTATTTCCTTGTCGTAGCTGACTTTGGCGCCGTCTTTGAGCTTTCGACTAATCGCGCTGTAGCTGCCCGAAATCACTTCGTCGCCCGGCTGCACACCGGTTTTGATTTCCATGTAAGTGTCGTCCGAAATTCCCGTCGTCACTTTGACCAGCTGCGCCTTGCTTCCTTTTTTCAGGAACACAACTTTCGCCAGTTTCTCGCGCTCTTCCTTTTGCGCCGCCTTCTCCTGTTTCTGATTGGTGAACTCAGCGTTGTTGTCGCCTTTATCGCGCGCGGCGATCTTTTGCTTCTTTTTTTCGATTTCCTCCGGGCTCAAATTGCTCTCGCCGGTTCGGATCGTGACCGCCTGCATCGGGACGGCGACGGCATCCTTGACCACGTTGGTTTCGATGTCCGCCGTGCAGCTCAAACCTGGCTTCAAAGTGACATCATGATCCTCGATTCGAATTTTGACTTCGAAGTTTGTCACTTCTTCCTGTGTGCCCGCACCGGTTGTCTTTCCCGTGTTCGCAATCTGGTAAACGGTGCCGTGAAATTTGCGATCTCCATAGGCGTCGATTTTCACATTCGCTTTATCGTCCACTTTCACATTCACGACGTCGTTCTCGTTAACGTCCACGCGCGCCTCCATATGGCCGAGATCGGCCACGCGCATGACTTCAGTGCCGGCGAATTGTCCCGTGGCCACAATCCGCTCCCCGAGTTTGCTATTCAAAATCGTTACCGTGCCGTCGATAGGCGAATAAACCGTTGTCTTGGAAAGTTGATCGCGCGCCTGACTTGATGCCGCTTCGGCGCGCTCGATCTCGTGCAGAGAGCTTTCGTAAGTGTTCTTGGCCACGTCGTTGGCGGCCTGCGCCGTATTGTATTCCTGGACCGAGATCGTTTTCTTCGCGTACATGTCCTCGGCGCGCTTCATATCCTGGTCCGTCTTTAACATTGTCGCCTTTAGCTGAAGGTTGGTCGCCCTGGCCGCGCTGATGGCCGCTTCCTGCTGTTCGAGCAACGCCTTGTAGGAATCCGGCTTGATCTTCACCAGCAGATCGCCCTTCTTGACCGGCTTTCCATCCTCAACCGGCAGCTCGATGATTTCGCCCGCAACTTCCGGCGAAATTTTCACCTCGGTCTCCGGTTGCACCTTTCCCGTGGCCGAAACTGTTTGCAGAATCGTTTTGCGCACCGCTTTCTCTGTCGTTACCGGGATCGGCTTCTCGCGCTTGCTGTTGATGATCGACACGACGATCCAGAGCACGATAAGTCCGGCTACACCGAAGATGATTTTGCGTTTGCGGGTCCAAGGCCGTCTCTTGCGCGTTGTCGGCGCGGCTTCAGGGGTGGTGGCGGTCTGGTGCATCGTGGGAGGTTTAGCGGGGCTGAACGCGTCTGAATTAATCGCACTTTCGGCTCTTGGAAAGTAAATCCCGTTCATACACTTGGTTGGATGCACGGGAAGCAGACTTTGGATTCGACGATGTCGATCTTGTCCGCCGGTCGGAGGGACTCGTCTTGTGGCGAGCGCGAATTTGCTCGATCGCCCATCTCGCGTGGTCGGCAATCAACGGTTCCGGATCCGAGACCGACTGCTCGAGTGCCGGCAGATCGCTGTCATCGCCCACATTCCCCAGCGCCACGCAAACATTCCGCAAGAATCCGCGGCGCTTGATCCGCTTGATCGGCGAATTGCGAAAGAGCGCGCGGAATTCCAGATCGCTCAGCTTCAAGTAATCGCGCAAGCGCATCGCCATGGTCGAGCTACGAGCGGCGAACGCGCTTTCATTCGAAACCTTGGCGAATCGGTTCCAGGGGCACGCGTCCAGGCAATCATCACATCCGAAAATGCGGTCCCCGATCAGCGGCCGAAACTCCAGTGGAATCGCGCCTTTCAATTCGATGGTGAGATACGAAATACATCGGCGCGCATCCAAGCGGTGCGGTCCGGTGATCGCGCCTGTGGGACACGCGGTGATGCAGCGTTCGCATGTGCCGCAGCGATCGCGCGCTGGAGGATCAGCCGGCAACTCGAGTGTCGTTAAGATTTCCGCGAGAAAGAACCAGGTGCCGAGCTGTTCATTGAGAAGCATTGTGCTCTTGCCGTGCCAGCCGATTCCCGCTTGAGCAGCATAATCGCGCTCCAACACCGGGCCGGTATCGACGTAACATTTTTGCGTGCCGCCAAATTCGCCAAGGAAATTGTCGATCTTATCCAGCTTCGCCGCGATGACGTCGTGGTAGTCATCGCCCCAGGCATACCGCGCGATTCTCCCTGTAGCCGCGTCCCTCTGGGACGCGCCACCACCTTGAAAATAATTCAACGCCAATACAATGACCGAGCGCGCTCCCGGCAAAACCTTTTGTGGATCGCAGCGTTTTTCTTCGCCGCGTTGCATGTAATTCATTTCTCCAGCTGCGCCGTCACGCAGCCAATCCCGAAACTCGCCGGCGTGGAGTGGGGGATTGCATTTCGCGATAAGACACGAGTCGAATCCGATTTCGCGTGCAAACGAAACCAGCTGTTCCTTCATCCTATCGGCAATCGCGATCATGCGTTTCGTTTCTCAACCTCGGCCAGGATTATATCCGCGACTTCGTCGTGCGTCAGCTTCGTTGTCTCGACGCGCACGTCGGCCGCCTTCTCGTAAAGCGGTGTGCGCTTTTGCAACATTTCTGCGAGGCTGGTCCGCGGATTTTCGGTTTGCAGCAACGGCCGGTTCCCGCGGCGCGACGCCCGCTCGAAGAGCGTCTCTTCCTTTGCCTCCAGCCATACGACCATTCCCAGTCGTTTCAAAAGATCGACATTTTCGTTTCGGAGAATGATTCCGCCGCCGGTCACAATGATCATGGCATTCTCGTTCGGTAGCTCGCGAAGCGCTTTCGTTTCCGCGTCCCGAAAATTCTCTTCGCCATGCCTGGCGAAAATTTCCGGAATCGAGAGCGCGAACTTCGCGGCTACGAGCTCGTCCGTGTCGAATCGATCGAGGCCCGTGCGTCGCTGTAAACAACGCCCGACCGACGATTTGCCTGCTCCCATCATTCCAACTAGCACGATCGACTTGCCCGCTCGATTCACGAGGGCAATATGCGATTGAAGATCGACAATGAAAAGATCGGCATCTTCGTTACAATTCTACCATGGCTGAAACCAAATCTTCTTCGCTCGTGGCCGTGATCATGGGCAGCAAATCGGATTGGGAAACGATGTCGGGTTGCGTGAAAACACTGGATGAGCTTGGCATTCCGAACGAAGCGCATGTTCTCTCCGCCCATCGCACACCGGACGCGACTGCTGATTTTGTGCGCAAAGCCGCGAATCGCGGGGTTCGGGTAATCATTGCCGCTGCCGGCGGCGCCGCGCATTTGGCCGGCGTCGCGTCGGCCTATACCTGGCTGCCAGTTCTGGGCGTGCCGATGCAATCGCAATCGCTGCATGGACTGGATTCGTTGCTGTCGATGGCTCAAATGCCCGGTGGCATTCCCGTGGGCACACTTGCCATCGGACCCGCGGGCGCGAAGAACGCCGCGCTTCTGGCGGCCGCAATCCTAGCAACTTCGGACGAGAAGATTCGCAAGAGCTATCAAGCCTTTCGTAAGAAGCAGACCGAGAGCGTACTCGCGGCCAAGCTGCCGAAGTGAAGACCGGGATTTCGACCGACCGCGCTGCGGCGGTTGAATTGCTGCGCAAAGGCGAAGTCGTCGCTTTGCCGACCGAGACGGTTTATGGACTCGCGGCCGACGCGCTCAACGCCGAGGCGGTCGTAAAAATCTTCGAGGCGAAGGAACGCCCGCGCTTTGATCCGCTCATTGTCCATCTGCCCGATCGCGATTGGTTCGAACGAGTTGTCGATCTTTCTACGCAAGATCGACAATTGATTTTGAAGCTTATCGATCATTTTTGGCCGGGGCCGTTCACCCTTGTCTTGCCGAGAAAACCAATCGTTCCCGAGATTGTGACCGCCGGTTTGGACACAGTCGCAGTCCGGCTCAGTGCGCACCCGATTTTTGCCGAGGTTGTCCGGGAGTTTGGAAAACCACTGGCTGCGCCAAGCGCAAACCGATTTGGCAAAATTAGTCCGACGACGGCGCAGCATGTTCTCGATGAACTCAACGGACGAGTCCCGCTCATTATCGATGGCGGGCCAACGCCGCACGGAATCGAATCGACCATTGTCGCAGTGCGCAAACGCGGGATCCAAATCTTGCGACGAGGTCCGATTTCGGAAGAGGAGCTGTCGACCTTCGGCAAGATCGACATCGTCACGGCGTCGGCAAAGATCCGCGCCCCGGGACAATTGCCGACCCATTACGCGCCGAAGACGTCGCTGCAGCTCATCGACGACGCGAAATCATTTTCAGTTCCAGCAAAGCAGCGCTGTGCATTGCTCGCTTGGAATCCAGTCGAGAGACCCGAGCGCTTCGCGGCAATTCGCCATTTGAGTGAGCGTCAAGATTTGCTCGAAGCAGCAGCGAACCTTTTTCGCCACCTGCGCGCGCTCGACGAGCTCGCTGTCGATCTTATCGTTGCAGAACGAGTTCCGGATCAGGGACTCGGCGCTGCGATTTTGGATCGGCTTCAGCGGGCGTCACACCGTCCTGACGCGCGAGACAAGCCTGAATAAATCCTTTGAAGAGCGGGTGTGGCTTGTTCGGCTTGCTCTGAAACTCGGGGTGATATTGGCAGGCAACGAAATAGGGGTGGCCACGCAACTCGATTAACTCTGCGAGCGCGCCGTCGGGTGAAGTCCCGGAAATGGTGAAGCCCTTCTCGTTCATCCGGTCGCGATACTGCATGTTGAACTCGTAGCGATGGCGGTGACGCTCGGACACTTCGTTATGGCCGTAAATTTTTTCCGCGAGCGTGCCCTTCGCGATCTTCGTCGGCCATGTGCCCAAGCGCATGCTCGCGCCTTTGTTTTGCACGCCACGCTGTTCCTCGAGCAGCGAGATGACCGGCTCCTTCGCTTTCTTATCGAACTCAGTGCTGTTGGCGTTTTCGATTCCGCAGACGTTGCGCGCGAACTCGATCGTCGCCACCTGCATGCCGAGACAAAGCCCGAGATACGGGACCTTGTGCTCACGCGCGAATCGCGCTGCTTTGATCTTTCCTTCCACACCGCGTTCGCCGAAACCGCCGGGAATCAAAACTCCGGCGACATCTTTCAGTTCGCCATCAACGCCATCTTGAAGGGATTCAGCGTCGACCAGTTTCAAATCGATTCCGCAATCCTGGCTTGCGGCCGCGTGGGTGAGCGATTCGTAAATGCTTTTATAAGCGTCGCGCAGGTCGATGTATTTGCCGACGACCGCGATCTTAACCTGCTTCTTCGGACTAACGACGCGCTCAACAAATTTTTTCCAGTTCGTCAGGTCCGGTTCGGGAGTTTTGAGATGCAACAAATCGCAAACGAGTTTGTCGAGGCCTTCCGCGTGCAGGAGCAGCGGCACTTCGTAAACCGTGTGTTCGACATCGCGCGCCTCAATCACTGCCTTTTCCGAAACGCTGCAGAACATCGACAACTTCTGTCTCACTTCGTGATCCAGCGGATGTTCTGACCGCGCGATCAAGACCTGTGGCTGCAAACCGATCTCGCGCAGCTTGGCCACACTTTGCTGCGTCGGCTTGGTTTTCAATTCGCCCGCCGCTTTGATGTAGGGCACGAGCGTGACATGCATGTTGACCACGTTCTCGGTCCCAACTTCGAGAATGAATTGCCGGATCGCTTCCAAAAACGGCAGGCCTTCGATGTCGCCCGTCGTTCCACCGATTTCGGTGATGACGACGTCGTATTTGCTTTCATCCGAAAGTTCGCGAATGCGGTCCTTAATCACGTCGGTCACGTGCGGAATTACCTGCACGGTTTTGCCGAGGTAATCGCCGCGCCGCTCTTTTAAAATCACGGTCTCGTAGACCTGGCCACTGGTCAGGTTGTTGTGCCGCGAGAGCACGCAATTGGTAAAGCGCTCATAATGGCCAAGGTCGAGATCGGTCTCCGCGCCGTCGTTCAAGACGTAAACTTCACCGTGTTGGAACGGGTTCATTGTTCCAGGATCGACATTCAGATACGGGTCGAACTTCTGGAAGACGACGCGCAGACCGCGCAGCTCGAGCAGCGTTCCGAGAGAAGCAGCCGCGAGACCTTTGCCCAGCGAACTAACGACCCCGCCAGTGATGAAAATGTATTTCATCGAGACACCTTTCGTTTTGCGCGAGTCAGCTTTTTCTCGAGCGCTTTTGCGTCCTGCAGCGTGTCTACGCCCGGCGATCCATGTTTCGTGACGAGCACATGAACCTTTACACCATTTTCAAGCGCGCGCAATTGCTCGAGCGACTCCGCGCGCTCCCGCGGACTGGGTTCCGAGTTCACGAATCGAAGCAACGCATCACGTCGAAAACCGTAAATGCCCTGGTGCCGGAGGAGCTTTGCGCCGGGCGGGATTGATCGAACTGCGCGCGAAAAATCCAGCGCAATGCCGTTCGGATCGACAATTACTTTTACCTGATGAGGCGACGAAGCCTCGTCCTCGCTTTCGAATGGATGTCCGGCGGTGACGATGTCGATCTTGCGATCGCTCTGCAATTTTTTGACGAGCTTGTCGATCAAGCGCGGCTCGATCAGCGGTTCGTCGCCCTGGATGTTGATGATGTAGGCAAAGTCTTTCCCCTTTTTTGCAACCTCAGCGATCCGGTCGGTGCCGCTTTGATGAAGCGGCGAAGTCAACGCAACTTCGGCACCCCATTCAAAAGCGGCATGCGCGACGCGCATGTCGTCGGTCGCGATAATCACCGAGTCGAGTTCCTTGGCACGGCAGCAACGTTCCCAAACACGGCGCAGCAACGGTTTGCCGGCGATCAGATGCAGCGGCTTCCCCCGAAACCGGGTCGAGGCCCAGCGCGCGGGAATAATTCCAACCGCTCTATTCATGTCTGGAATTCACAATCCAAGTCGCCGCTGCGGTAAGATCAGGCGCGACGAAGTCGGCTGCGTTTTGATCGGCGTAGCGGCCATAACCGGTGTGAACCAGAATTGTTCTAGCACCCGCCTGCTTGCCGCACTGAATATCGCTGTCTTTGTCACCCACGAAGAACGACCGCGTAAGATCGAGATTGTAGTCATGGGCAGCCTGCAACACCAATCCCGTCTCGGGCTTCCGGCATCCACAGATGTTATCCGGGCCGTGCGGGCAATAATAAGTTGCGTCGATCAACTCGTTGCCAAGCTGTCGCAAAAATTCATGCTCAACCGTCCGATATTGCTCGTCGGTAAAATATCCACGCCCGATGCCACTTTGGTTTGTGATGATGAAGAGCCTGTAGCCGCAGCTCTTTAACAACCGCAACGCCTCGGTCGCGCCACCGAAAACCTCGACATCTTTCGGGTCGCCGCAGTAATCGACATCGCGCATCAAGGTGCCGTCGCGATCGAGAAAGACGGCGGGCGATGGCCGCTCATCCACGCGCCGAATCCTCGCCGAAGCTGGCAACGAGCTCGTTGCGAGTGACCGTCGCCGTGCCGAGCTTGCCGACGACAACCGCGCTACCGTGATTTGCAATCTCGGCGGCTTCGACCGGCGTCGCGTCGCCGCAAAGAGCAAGCGTGAAGAGCGCAATGGCCGTGTCGCCCGCGCCAGAAACGTCGAAGACTTGTCGCGCTTTGGTTGGAATGTGATGCGGCGCTTCGCCGTTCTGAAAAAGCATCATGCCGTACTCGCCGAGCGTCACGAGAAGATATTGCGTTTGCCACTTCTTCAGTAGCATCTCGCCGGCGCGCACAAGATCGACATCGTTCTCCGGCGAGTCGCCCGGCTCGGAATAGGGAATTCCAGCTGCAAGAAAAGCTTCGGCGCGGTTTGGTTTCACGACAGTCATGCCGCGCCAATCAATCGTCTGCCGCGGATTCGGATCGGCCGCGGCAATTTTCTTCGCCGCCTGAGCGTCGCGGCCAATTTGCGAGACCAGGTCAGTGTTCAAAAAGCCTTTGCCGTAGTCTTCGAAAATGATCGCGTCGATCTCCGGAAGTTTTTTGCGAACGGCCGTGACGATGTTGTCGATCTGTGCCTGGGATGGTCTCGCGATTTTTTCGCGATCCACGCGCACGACCTGTTGATGGCGGGCGATGATCCGTGTTTTCACAATCGTGGAAAACGCCGCATCCGCGACCGAAACAGACATGTCGATCTTCTGCGCAGCCAGCAACTTACTCAGTTGTTCTCCGCTGCGGTCTTTCCCGACCATACCAATAACGCCGACGTTTTTGACGAATTCCCTGAGATTCCGGGCCACGTTGGCGGCGCCTCCTGGGTAAAACGATTCGCCGGTCACTTCGACTACGGGCACGGGCGCCTCCGGCGAAATGCGTCCGACTTTACCCCAGACAAATTCATCGAGCATTAAGTCGCCAATCACGAGAAAGCGCTTGCCGGCCGCGTCTTGCAGGATTTGTTCGAGCCGGGCGGAAGTCATGGGAAAATCAAGAGCGATACGACTGGAGTGAATGGTTGGTGCGATTCAAAAACGTTAAAAATGGTCGCTCGGCAATTTGTGCGTGGCAGAGTTCTGCTTAGAGTTCCCCCATTAATCCTGAATACGAAATGGAAATCAACAGTCGAAGCTCCCAATGAGTCTTTTTGCCAAGTGTCTTAAGTTTACCACGGTCGCGCTCGCCACGGCCACGATATGCGCCTTTGGGGCGTCTGTGCCCCAGCACATCGACATCAAACCGTATCAAAAAGTCGAGAACGTGGTCGTGCCGCTGCCAAACGAAGTTTTCGGCGCGTTAAACAAACTTGGCTCGGTCAACTGGCACGAATACGTGCGCACAAACAAGGGTCCCAATTTTCCTGATCGCTCGCGGATCGCCTTGCTGCTCGGAACCGTGATCGCGGACGGATTTATCGCCGTGCAGGCGGAAGACGCGCCGGCGGTCAAGGACATCGGTCAACGGGTCCAAACATTGGCCCGGGCAATTGGCGTGGAACGTTCCATCACGCAGCACGCCAAGGCGATTACCGAAGCGGCCGACAAACGGAAATGGGAGAGCGTGCGGCAGGAGCTCGATCGCACCCAAAACAGCGTGCAACAGGCGATGAACGAAGTGCACGACGAGAAACTTTCCCAGCTGGTTAGTTTGGGTGGTTGGCTCCGCGGCACAGAAGTGTTGACTGCGGTGGTGGCGAAGCGCTATTCGCAGGAAGGGGCCGAACTGCTGCATCAACCGGATTTGCTCGCTTACTTTCAGACCAGACTAAAGGGAATGCCGGAGTTTAACGTCCCCATTATCCGCGAGATTAACGAAGCTCTCGTGCAGGTACGGCCGATGATTGATGTGGGCAGCGCGCGGATCTCGGCCGAGTCCGTGAAAAAAATCAATGAGATCACGACCCGACTCGATTACGGGATCGTGACTCGGGAATAACGGCGCGATGGGTTCTCGAATCTTTCCGCGCACAATCTGGTTCCTGGCGGCGCTGCTCGCATTGCGCGTGTCCGGCATTGCTTCAGTCGACGACGCACAATCTTTCGCGCTGCAAGCGGCCGAGCCCTACATCAAAGAGGGATTTCAGGTCCGTGAAGATTACTGGGGTGGCGATCTTGCCGCCGGAGAGAAAAAGGCGGTGCGCCAACAATTGTTCAAAGGGAACGAATATTGGTTTTGGCTGGGGACGGAAGTGGAGCGCGCGAAAGTCTCAGTGCACGTTTACGATTCTGAAGGCAAACTGGCTGAGCAACCGGACGGATGGGAAAAGGGACATTTTGCGGCCGCTCACGTTATCCCAAAAGCCACCGGCAGTTATTTCATCATTGTCGCGATCGAAGAATCGCCCGAAGAGCGGACACACTGGGCGCTGGTTTACGGTTTCCGATAAGTGTTAGCTGTCGATCTTGTTGTTGGTGACGTTGGCTGCATTCGCAGATGACTGAAACGCGCACTTTAGAATTCGAGAGCCCGCGGGCATTGCAATCGCTCTATGCCAATGATCTGAAGCTGCTCAAGACCATGGAGGATTCGCTCGGTGTGAAGGTAACGACGCGCGAAGGCTGGGTAAAAATCGAGGGCGAACCGGAGAAGATCGACCAGGCCCAACGCGTGTTCGACCAACTGGAACAGGCCCGGCAAAAGGGGGTCGACATTCATAAGCATGAATTTAGCTACGCCCTAAACTCAGTGGCCCAATCGCACGAAGACAATCTGAGCGACGTCATCTCGACGAAGATCACGACGTCGCCCCGCAAACCGCCCATCGTGGCGCGATCCGCCGGCCAGCGCAATTATGTCGAGGCGATTCAAAAGCACGACATCGTCTTCGGAATCGGACCGGCTGGAACCGGCAAAACTTATCTCGCCGTGGCCATGGCCGTGGCCGCTCTGAAAAAAGAACAAGTCGCGCGCATTATTCTAACGAGACCGGCCGTGGAAGCAGGAGAGGCGTTGGGATTTTTGCCAGGCGATCTCCAGGAAAAAATCACACCTTACCTGCGCCCGCTTTACGATGCGCTGCGCGACATGCTTGAACCGGAAGAAATCGAGCGGTTGGTCGCGCGCCAAACCATTGAGATCGCCCCGCTCGCGTACATGCGCGGACGCACGTTGAGCAACGCGTTCGTGATTCTCGATGAAGCGCAAAACACCACCACCGAGCAAATGTTCATGTTGCTTACGCGCATCGGCCCGCACTCGAAATGCGTCGTGACGGGCGATGTCACACAAATCGACTTGCCTCCGAACAAGCGCTCCGGCTTGGTGGAGGCGTTGCAAGCGCTCAAAATCACATCGGGGATCGCGACTGTTTATTTCACCGAACGCGACGTCGTGCGGCATGAGCTCGTTCGCGCCATCATCAATGCGTATCAACTGCATCGTTCTCCCGCGCCCAGTTCGCGCAAGTAAAGATCGACATGTTCGACTTTCTTAAACGCGGTCGACTCGTCAGACGAGGCCTTGCCTCCCGGAAAACGCGGCGCCGGCGCACCCGCAACGAACTGGCGCGCAATCTCGAGTACTCCCTGTCCGTCAAAATTTTCATCTTCGCCGCTTTCATCGGCGGTCTCGCTTTTCTTGTCTTCAGCGGTCAGCAACCGGAGCCGACCAAAAACTTCGTCATCGCGCTCTTGTTTTTTGCCACCGCGATTGTGCAACTTTGGATCAACCAGCCAAAGACCTTTGCGCAAAGCTCGCGCATCCTGCTCGTCTTTGGAACGATCTTGCTGCAACTCGCGGTGACAAAAGTGGTGCTTGTCCTTTGCAATAGCGGCAACTACCGATTCCTCCGGCCGGAAATGGGCGGGCTGATCACGCCGTACGCTTTCGCGCCTTTAGTGCTAAGCGTCCTGCTCGGTCGCAATCACGGTCTTTACGCGGCGGTGTTCGTTAGTCTTTGGAGCAGCGTGTTGTTCGGAAGGATCGACGCGCCATTGCTCGTGACCAGTCTCATCAGCGGATTCACCGCGGTCTCGCTCACGCTTCAGGTGCGTCGGCGCAGCAAACTGATTCGCGCCGGTCTGGGTGTTGGACTGGCAATCTGGTTGTTGTCGCTCAGCTTCGGCCTAATCGGTCCGATCAACCTGTTTCCACCAACGGCGAACGATTGGGGAATGATCGGATTGCAAAGCGCCTTCGCCATCGGCAACGGACTCGTGACCGCAATGATCGTGGGCGGCATGCTGCCGATGCTCGAGCATCTGTTTCAAGTCACGACCGACATCTCGTGGTTGGAGGCTTCCGATCTTAATCACCCGTTGCTGCGCCGGATGACGATCGAAGCGCCAGGCACTTATCATCACAGTTTGGTCGTGGCCAATCTGGCCGAGGCCGCCGCCGAAAAGATTGGCGCCAATGCTACGCTTTGCCGCGTCTGTTCCTATTTCCACGACGTCGGAAAACTGGTGAAGCCGGAATATTTCACCGAGAACATGAACTTCGAGCACAACCCGCATGACGATCTCGCGCCGACCATGAGCGCGCTTATCATCATCGCGCATGTGAAGGAAGGCGTTGATCTCGCCCTCAAACACAAACTCAATCACCGCATCATCGACATCATCCAGGAGCATCACGGCACCTCGCTCGTTTACTATTTTTACCAACGCGCCCTGCAACAACAGGAGGACGCGCGCGCGGGCGGCAAGATCATGAACATGCGCGAGGAAGACATTCCCGAAGTGCGGGAGGAGAGTTTCCGTTATCCCGGGCCGAAGCCGCAAACGAAGGAGAGCGCCATCGTCAGTCTGGCCGATATCGTCGAAAGCGCGTCACGCAGCATCGAAAAACCGACGCCGCAAAAGATCGAGCAATTGGTCAATGAATTGTTCGAAGAGCGCATCGCGGATCGACAGCTTGATGATTGCGATCTGACACTCGGCGACTTGAAAGTCATCGCGGAGCGATTCCGCTTCACGCTCATGACGATGTTGCACAGCCGCATCGCTTATCCAAAACCGGAATCGAAATTTACCATCACGCGCGATGAAGCCGTCCCCGACGTTATGGCGGCGACGCGCCGGCCACCTTCCGCGCCGCCTGTTTCCGCCGCGTGACTTTTGTCATGTCGAGCGAATGTACCAGTCCGGCTCGGACCGAGACATCTCTTATTGTTCTCAACCAATGACAGGTTCCTCGACTTCGCTCGCACTGACCAAGCTGCGCGCCTGGCGAACAGATACCGCTATCGTTCTCGGCTCCGGCTTAAGCTCGATCGTCCCCGACGGCGCCGAAACAATTTCTTACAGCGAGTTCGGCGAACTCCCGGAAACCTCCGTTCCGGGACACGCTGGCCGATTCGTCCTCGGCAAGATCGACAACGCGCCCGTGATCTACGCGCAGGGTCGCGTCCATCTTTACGAGGGGTTCACCGCACGTCAGGTGACGGCTAACATTCGCATTCTCGCTGAGACCGGAATCAAAAAACTGATCCTGACCAACGCCGCCGGTTCGACGAATCCAAAAAATCCGCCGGGCAATTGGATGATGATTAGCGATCACATCAATCTCACCGGCCAGAGTCCACTGACCGGCACGCCCGATTTTGTCGATCTAACCGACGCCTATTCGCCGCAGATGCGAAAACAATTCGCGCAAGCCGCGCGCAAGATCGACATCATCCTCTTCGAAGGCGTTTACGCGGGTCTGCCTGGACCTCACTACGAAACGCCGGCCGAAGTTCGAATGCTGCAAAAACTCGGCGCCGACGCCGTCGGGATGTCTACTGTCCTCGAAGCGATTCAAGCACGCTCCCTCGGTTTAGAAGTCGCCGGATTTTCCTGCCTCACAAATTTCGCCGCGGGAATCTCACCGGGAAAACTCAGTCACGACGAAGTCCTCGCCACCGGCAAAAAAGCCGCCGCCGACTTCGCGCGGCTTTTGCAAGCGGGATTGTTGGTCTAACGCGAACACGCTGCCGCGCCTAGTTAGACTTCTATTCGGCTACGGAAACTTCGGTGTAAACATCTGTTGGTGTGAACGGGAGGTTAACGACAAGCGCGGAACGATTGTAGACGACGGTACGTCCTAACGAGGCATGCGAAACCAGAAGAGCGCTGCCCGATCGGAACACCGTGTAACCGCCTGTACCTCCATGGGCGAAGACGGCTCGCACAAGGAAAGGACGCTTGCCACTCGGGCAGTGATAATAATTTCCGGTGAAATAGCGCGCTGCCTCTTTCGTCAACGGAACAAATCGGCTCCGCACTAGGTCCCGACCTTCTGCGACATATCCCTTGGATGCGACAACCTCGAAGATGTCGGAATCAGGTAACTCTTTCCAGCTTGCACTGCTAAATGTCGAGGGGGCCGGATGAAGCCATGCCTTACCATCACTAGAATCGGCGGCAAGAGCGGTGGACGCGATTGCTAGCACTAGAAGCCCGAGGTGCGTTTTCACAGTCTAACAACTCCTTGAGGAGTAGATGAACGTTCGATTTTCACAATTCCGGCCGACGCGCGCGCGGTTCTCGATCTTTCGTGGTCGCGGTTGTCGGAACGGTGACGAAGGGGCCGCCTTCCATGGGCGCGGCCTCGCTGAAGGCGACATCGGGCATTTCGCTGGGCAAACCTTCGAGCGGGAATTCTTTTCGCAGCGGAAAGAACGGATAGCCGTCCCACATCAGGATGCGGCGGAGATCGGGGTGGCCTTTGAATTTGATTCCCATCATGTCGTAGATCTCGCGCTCGTGCCAATTGGCCGTCGGCCAAATGTCGGAGACGGTGTCGACCGTTGCGATCTCTTCTGAAATCCGAAGCTTGAGGCGCAGGTAAATTGCCAGCGTCATCGAATAAAGTTCGTAAACAATTTCGAAACGCGGTTCGCTCCCGGAATTGTCGATGCTGGTGATGTCGATCAAGTAATCGAACGAAAGATCGTCGCGGCAAAATTTTGCCACTTCCCGCAGATCGGCGGGCAGGATCGTGTAAGTGGTCTCACCACGAAACTCGGTTTTTTCCTGCAGTTTTGCGCCGAACAATTTGCCCAGCGATGCAAGGAGCTCAGACCCAGTCATGGCGTCAGGATTTTGTAGGGCGGGCGCTCCGCCTGCCGGACTTGGGAACGGCAAGCGATGCGCTTGCCCTACAATTGGACATTGAGACGCTTCGGGTCATACGACGACTTCGTCGAGTTTCTTGATCAACTCCGGCTTCTGGCTCACGAACGAGCGTTCGCCGGAAATTTTTTCCTGCAATTTCATCAGGCCTTCGAGCAACGCTTCAGGGCGCGGCGGGCAACCGGAGACGTAGACATCGACCGGAATGAGTTGATCGATTCCCTGTAGGACGGCGTAGGAGCGATACATTCCGCCCGTGGAAGCGCAGGCGCCCATGGCGATGACCCACTTTGGTTCCGGCATCTGCTCGTAAATTCTTTTGACCGCAAGCGCCATTTTGTAGGTGACGGTGCCGGCCACGATCATGACGTCGCACTGCCGCGGGGAGAAGCGCATCACCTCTGCGCCGAAACGTGAGATGTCAAAACGGGAGGCGGCCGTCGCCATCAACTCAATCGCGCAGCAAGCGAGTCCCATCGGCATCGGCCAGAGCGAATTTTTGCGCACCCAATTCAAGGCGGCATCGAAGCGGGTGAAAATAACGTTGCCTTCGATCTTGGAGTCGTAGGCGGCAATTTCGGCCATGGCGAAACAGTAAAGTCACGCACATCCGCTGCAAGAGAAAAGCCGCCACAGATTGACACGGATGAAACACAGATGGAGAGAGGCCTGCTCGCAGGCTGATCCCATCCGTGTAAATCCGTGTTCATCTGTGGCGAAGTTCTGAATCGTTGCTAAAGAAGAGGCTGTCATGGCGAACATGAATCGAACCCATCTCGATCAACTCGAGAACCAGAGCATTTTCATTTTTCGCGAGGCTTATCGCGCGTTCAAGAACATCGCGATGCCGTGGTCGATGGGTAAAGATTCCAACGTGTTGATCTGGCTCGCCCAGAAATCTTTCTTCGGAAAAATTCCGTTTCAGGTCTTGCACATCGACACGACTTACGAATTTCCCGAGATGCTCGAGTTCCGCGATTGGGCGACGTGGCATTACAAATTGAACCTGGTCGTGAAGATCAACGAAGAGGCGCGGAAGCGCGGGATCGGTTACGAAACGCACGATCCGGTGACGGTGACGCATGAGTTGAAAACGGTGGCGTTGCAGCAGGCGCTGGCCGAACACAAATGGGACGCGTTGATCACCGGTATTCGGCGGGACGAGGATCCGACCCGGGCAAAAGAGCGCTACTTCTCCCCGCGCAACGCGCAGTTCGAATGGGATTATAAAGATCAACCCCCGGAGTTTTGGGGACAGTTCGCCGCGTCGGCGGCCAAAGGCGAACACGTGCGCGTGCAGCCTCTGCTCGATTGGACCGAGGTCGACGTCTGGCGCTATATCCAACGGGAGGAAATTCCGATTCCGAAAATGTATTTCGCAAAGAATGGGAAACGGTTCCGTTCGCTTGGTTGCAGCCCAATTACGCACGCGATCAAGAGCGACGCAGATACGATCGACAAGATCATCGCTGAACTTGAGGAAACGAAAACGAGCGAGCGTGCTGGCCGCGCACAGGATCATCACGAGCGGAACGCAATGCAGAAGCTTCGTGCGAAAGGATTTTTATGATCGCTAAGGAAAGCAGGAACGCAGGAATGTTTTTGATTTGGGTTTTTCCTGCTTTCCTGCGTTCCTGAGATATTTTCGATGCAACAGGAACAGCAAACTCTCAAGATCGTTTTCGTCGGGCATGTCGATCATGGAAAATCGACGTTGATTGGTCGCATCCTCCACGACACCGAATCGCTCGAGGACGGGAAGATTGAGCAGGTCAAGAAAGCCTGCGCGGAAGAGGGGATGGAGTTTGAGTTCGCGTTCCTGCTCGACGCGTTGGTCGAAGAGCAGGAACAAAACGTCACGATCGACACGACGCGGATTCCATTTCGGACAAAGCGCCGGCAGTACTCGATTATCGACGCGCCCGGTCACAAAGAATTTTTGAAGAACATGATCACGGGCGCATCGAATGCAGATGCGGCCGTCCTGGTCATTGCCGCGAGCGAAGGCGTAAAGGAGCAAAGCCGGCGGCATGCTTACCTGCTCACGCTGCTCGGGATCAAGCAGATCGTTGTCGTGGTGAACAAAATGGATCTGGCGGATTTCGCGAAAGAGCGCTTTGACGAGATCAAGAATGAGTACCGAAAGTTTCTTGTCGATCTTGGCCTGGAAGCACGCGCGTTTATTCCCGCTTCGGCAAAGACTGGCGATAACGTGGCGCAACGCTCCAAAGAAATGCGCTGGTATCACGGTCCGACGGTGCTCGAAGCGTTGGATGCGACCGAGCCGACTCCATCGCTTGTCGATCTTCCGCTGCGGTTTTCCGTGCAGGATGTTTATCGCTTCGATGAACGCCGCATTATTGCGGGACGGATTGAGACCGGAATTTTGAGGGCGGGGGACCAGCTCGTGTTTTCGCCGGCGAACAAAACGTCCACCGTAAATTCGATCGAACGCTGGAATGCAGATGGAGATAGACCGGCCGTGGCCGGCGATTCGATTGGCATTACGCTGACGGAGCAAATTTTTGTCGAGCGCGGCTACGTCGCTTCGCATCAGGCCGAAACGCCGATCGAGACCAACCGCTTTCACGCCGATCTTTTCTGGATCGCGCGCAATCCGTTGCACGTCGGCCGGCTCTACAACATTCGCCTCGGCACACAGGACCTGAAATGCCAGATCGTATCGACCGAGCAGGTGATGGACTCCTCGACGCTCGAGAGAATTATCGAGAAGCGCGAACAGTTGCAGCGTAACGAGGTTGGCCGCGTGACGATTCAGACCCGCGCGCCGCTCGTTCTGGATAACTACGATCGCATCGCCAACCTGGGCCGGTTTGTGATTGTTGATGACAATACCATCTGCGGCGGCGGGATTGTCTTTGGCGGCGTCTACACAGATCGGACTGTGGCTAAGAGCAAAAACATCTTTTGGACGGAAGAAAAAATCACGCCGATGCAGCGCGCGGTTCATTTAGGACATCGCGGCGCGGTCGTTTGGTTCACCGGTTTATCGGGCGCGGGAAAATCGACCATCGCACAAGGACTGGAGCGCGAACTTTTCAATCGCGGAATGCACACTTATGTGCTCGACGGAGATAATATTCGTCATGGACTGAATTCGAATCTTGGGTTTTCGCCGGAAGATCGCGTGGAAAATATTCGCCGCGTAAGCGAAGTGGCGAAACTGATGGCGGACTCAGGCGCGGTCGCAATCACGGCGTTCATTTCGCCATATCGCGTGGATCGGCGGCGTGCGCGTGAGATCGCGCTCGAGGGCAAGGCGGAGTTTGTCGAAGTGTTCGTGGATGCGCCGCTCGAAGTGTGCGAAGCGCGCGACCCAAAGCAGCTCTACAAAAAAGCGCGGGCAGGGGAGATCCGCGACTTCACCGGCATCGACGCGCCCTACGAGCCGCCCGAGGACGCGGAGATCGTGGTGCGAACAGACAAACAGACTGTCGATGAATCGATCGCGACGATTCTCGAGCAATTATTGCCCCGGTTGAAACCGGACGACGCGAACGATTGAGTTCTAAGCGACGCGAGTGGCGAGACGGCCGCCTTCGAAATGTTGGGCGCCGAAGTTTACCTGGTTCGACAGAATCACGTCGTGCACAATTTTTCCGAGCTCGGCCGCTTCGTACGGCTTGGCGATAACGCCGCGGAAACCAAAGTCCTGATAGCGACTCATGGTGGCATCGGTGGCGTAGCCGCTGGAAACGATGGCGTTCACCGTCGGGTCGATCTCGATCAGTTTCTTTAGAGCTTCCTTGCCGCCCATTCCGCCGGGCAGGGTAAGATCGAGAATCACGGCGTGGAAACGTTCCCCGGCCTCGAATCTTTCGCGGTAGATATTCACCCCTTCGAGTGCGGTCGCCGCTTGCACCACTTCGTATCCCAGATGACTCAATGTAAAATCAACGAGCGCGCGAATCGCTTCTTCATCATCGACGACGAGAACGCGGCCCGTGCCCGAGATCGCTTGAGTAAGCGGGCCGACAGATTCGGCGACTGGCAACTCGTGATGGACCGCCGCGGGCAAGAAGACCGTGAAGGTCGAACCGTAATGCAATTCCGATTCGACCGTGATAAGGCCGTTGTGGTTCTTGATGATCGAATAGGTTGTGGCCAAACCGAGCCCGGTGCCTTTTGGTTTGGTCGTGAAATAGGGATCGAAAATGCGCTTTAAATAATCCTCGGGGATTCCAACGCCCTGGTCGCGAATGCTGATGCGGATGTAATCGCCGGGCGACAAATCTGGGATGACCGACCCGTTGTCGCCGTTGTAGGTGAAGTTATCGCAGCTCACGCACAATGTTCCGCCGTTGGGCATGGCTTGATCGGCATTCACGACCAGGTTGCCAATGACCTGGCTGATTTGCCCTGGATCGATTTCGGCCGGCCAGAGGTCGGCGCCGAACGAAAATTCGCTCCGACTGTGACTGCCGCGGAGCGAGAAGCTGACGGTATCCTGAATTAGTTTTCCGATCGATGCCGTCTTTTTGATCGGGGCGCCGCCGCGAGCGAAAGTTAGGAGTTGCTGAGCCAGGTCGCGCGCGCGTATCGATGCATTCTTGGCATCGACCAGGCGCGTCGCCATCTCGTCGTTAGGCGGCAAGAGCAATGAGGCCAGCGAGATATTGCCGATGATCGCAGTAAGAAGGTTGTTGAAGTCGTGTGCGATACCGCCGGCGAGCAATCCGAGTTGCTCCAGGGTTTCGGCTTTGCGGCGCTCGGCTTCGTTACGCTGCCGCTCGGTGATATCGCGAAAGACAAGGACAACGCCGCTCACTTCATTTTTGTTGTCGCGAATGGGCGAGGCGACCTGTTCGATGATGTGCTCGCTGCCATCGCGCGCGGTTAGAGTCGCGTTGTCGGGAAGGCTGAGCAGGATGTTGTGCGCTTCGTTGCGATAGCCGCTCTTCTGAGCACGGGCCTGTGCGGCCAGATCCATGGCAACGTTGAAAACGGCTTTGAGCGGTTCGCCGACAGCTTTCTCCGATGACCAACCGGTTAAACGTTCGGCTTCCGGGTTCAGCATCATGATGCGTCCCTGCACGTCGGTGGTGATAACACCATCTCCGATGGATCGCAGGGTGACGGCCAGACTTTCTTTCTCGGCCGCGAGCTCTTTTTCGAAACGCCTCCGCTCGGTCACGTCGCGCACCATCGCGACATAAAACTTCTGCTGATCGACCTCCATCTGGCTGAGCGAAATCTCGATCGGGAAGCTGTTGAGTTGGCGGCTGCGGCCGAGCGCCAGAGTGGTGCTGCCCGTTAGCTTCGCCATTTGCTGCCAGTTACACGGGACCGGTTTGGCGTCCGGTTCGTTGCCATAGGATTTCGGAACGAGCTTGGAAAATTTGTATCCGGTAATTTCGCTCAAGGTGTAGCCAAACATTTTTTCGGCGGCAGGATTGAGCGAACAGATCATCCCGTTCTCGTCCACTGTGATCATGCCATCGAGAATATTTTCGATGATCGAGCGGATGCGTGTTTCGACGCCTTCGAGTTTGGTGAGCTGACGTCGAACAAGCACGAAACTGTAGCTGTTCGAAACCACGAGAAGGGCAACCGCCAAAAAGGCAAGGAGAGCAAGGACGGAAGTCTTGATGATTCGCTCGCGGCTTGCCGCAGCTGTGCGCATTTCGTAAACGCCCAACTCGCTTTTTTCGAAATCGCCCAGCATTTGCCGGATATCTGCCATCAAAGGTTCCCCGGCATCCTTCGTTGAAGCAGCCGCAAAATCTTTTCCAGCGCGCTTTGCCTCCATTTCCGGCGTCGCCGAACTATTTATCCAGCGTTCAACCTTGGAGCGAATGTTGGCGAGCAGCTCCGCTTGAACTGGCGAATTGGCGACCAGGATCGAGAGATATCCATTGTAAGTGTAGAAATCGGTGACGGCGCGCTTGTATGACTCGGTAAAATTGGCTTCTCCGGTGAGCAGGTAACCACGCTTTTCTTTTTCCATCTCGACGACGGCTCGTTCGAGCTTCGGCAAAAAATCGAGAAGTTGAGTCGATTGAGCGGCCCATTCCTGTTCCACCATCCGTTGGTTGAGGACGATTTGCTCCTCGTCCTGCAGCGATTGCAGAATCTCGCGCGCCTGATCGAGCAAAGAGTTACCTAGAACGACCGACCCATTGTGCGAAACACTTTCGTCTTGGCCTGGGGTCGCTTCCGGGGGTTTGCTTTGCCGCGTCTTGATCTCCGGTATCGCTACCGTCGTTAGCCATTTTTGAACGACCTCCTGCACTTTCATCACGCGCTTGCGCTGTTTGGGGCTGTCGAGGATCAGTGATGCTAAGTCGTCCAGGCGATGCTGGATCAGCTCTTTGCGGCTGTCGAAAGGGACCGTGTAGCCGCGATCGCCCGAAAGCAGGAATCCGCGATGGGCGGTCTCAAGAGAAGCAATATCGTTTTCGATGAGACTGCTCAGCCGCATCACGTCGATGGTGTGGGAACGGAGGATGTGCTGCTGATGGTTGCGGATGGTGACGTAGAGAAATATGCCGGCCAGAAGGATGATAACGAAAACGCCGGCGGCGGTGCCAGAGAGGAGCTTGAAATGGAAATGCTGCTGGCTGAAAAGCCACGCAAAACTTCGCCGAAAGAGGCCGAAGCGTGCGCGTTTTGGCTGAACTTCATCCAGCGGTTCCTCGGATTGGCGCATTATAATTACTAGAAAGCAGGTCTTCTGCCAACCCAACGAACCCCTAAACGTCCTAACAACTGGCGAGCCTAAGAAGCAAACTTAGTACCGCACTCGGACAAGAAATAATCCGGCCGCCGGCGCTACTAATCGCGGCCGTGCAGTTCGATTCGAGGAGGACTTCATTGTCTGCTTTTGCAGAGGGACTTTGCCAGTCGCGTGTTGAACAAGCGCGCCGACAATCAAGCGGACCATCTTGTAGAGAAAACCGTCGCCGTGGATCTCTAGTGTGATGCATAGACCGCGCCGCCTAACGGCGACCGAACGAATTGTTCGCGTGGTATCGAGCTCTTTTTTTCCGCGGCGTGCTGCAAACGCGCCAAAATCGTGAGTGCCGACAAAGGTAGCGGCAGCAGACTTCATCGCTTCGAAATTAATCGGGGCGGTCACATGCCAAGCGCGTCCGTATTCGAGTGGCGGTAAGACAGCCGCTGACCAGATCCGATAGCGGTAGACTTTTCCCTTTGCCGAAAAGCGCGCGTGAAAATCATTGGCGACATGTTGGCAACGCAACACACGGATAGTAGGAGGCAGAACCGCATTCAATGCCGGCAACCAGCGGTCAAAGGGCACGCGATTATTTGCAAGATCGACATGTGCGCATTGCGCGAGCGCATGAACTCCTGCGTCGGTACGACCGGCGCCATGCACGCGAATGGCCGCACCGCCGATTCGCTTGAAGGCGCGCTCGAGATGATCCTGAATTGCGTTTCCATTCGGCTGGCTTTGCCAACCCGCAAACGGTCCTCCGTCGTACGCGATAATCAGCTTTAACCGCTGCGACATTTAACCGGATTGCGGCAACTCTTCGACGCGTTCGCGCTCGCGTTGTCGATCCAGAAATCCTTGCAAGATCATCTGCGCCGCGACTTGATCGACATAGCCGCGGGTGACGCGCGTTTTCTTTCCCGACTCACGCAAGGCGCGCTCTGCCGCGACCGTCGTCAATCGTTCGTCCCACGTGACGACTTCACAGCTCAAAATGGAACGCAGTTTTTCGGCGAAACCCATGGCCTCATTCGCGGCGCGGCCGGCAACGCCGCTCATCAGTTTCGGCACGCCCACGACCACGCCATCAACGTTCTTCTCGCGAGCAATTTCCGCGATCCGTGTGATCGCAGTTTTTCCAGCGGGGATAGTCTCGAGCGGATGAGCCAATAATCTCAACTCATCCGAGATCGCGAGCCCGATGCGCACTCGCCCGAAATCAATGCCCAGGACCGGTTTCATCGCGCTCGCGCTACTGCAGTTTTGGTGGAAGCTTGCCGATCAAGTCTTTGATCTTCTCCGCGTCATGCCGGTGACAGACCAGGATCGCGTCGCCGGTTCGGACAATAATCAGATTGTGGACGCCCAGAAGCGCGACAGTCGCACCCTCCTGATCGAAAACAATATTGTTAGTCGAATCGATTGTGGTGGTCTCGCAATTGGCGGCATTACCGTGATCGTCCTTGCTGAAATATTTCGCGATCGCGCTCCAACTGCCGACGTCGTCCCAGTCGAAATTTGCTTCGACAACCAGAACACGATCGGCTTTTTCCATCACGGCATAGTCGAATGAGACGCGCGGTAAGTTGGTGAAGCGCTCGCGCAAAACTTTCTCGAATTTGCCGACCGCGCGAAGTTGAGAAATGAAATCGGCCAATTCGGGAGCGTGCCGATTGAACTCACTCAACAATGACGGCACTGACCAAACAAACATGCCGGAATTCCAGCGGAAGTTGCCTTTGCGCAGGAACGACTCGGCAAGATCGACATTGGGCTTTTCGCGGAATCGAACGACCCGATGGACGGCGCCTTTACCCACACCGTTACGCAAATGCACCGGTTCGCCGTGCTCGATATAACCGAAGCCGGGACAGGCCCACGTTGGTTTTATACCGATAGTGACGAGTCCGCCGGTTTCCTCGGCCGCCGTCGCCGCCAGTGCCATCGTTTCGCGAAACGCTTTGCGATCGGTGATGACGTGATCGGCCGGGAGCACAATCATGGTCGCAGCATGATCGCGGATCGCCACCCAGCCGGTCCCCAGCGCTACGGCTGCGGCGGTATCTCGCTTCGCCGGTTCCGCTAAAATGTTTTCGGCGGGAAAACCCTTGAGCAAATCGCGCACAGCCGCTTCCTGTTCGACGTTCGTCAGGACGAGGATGCGTTCAGGCGGGACCCAGCCGTCCAGACGCGCGATCGTCTCCTCGAGTAAGACCGTTTTTGAAACCAGCCGAAGCAATTGCTTGGGTCGAGTGCGACGACTCAGTGGCCAAAATCGCTCGCCGCTGCCACCGGCGAGAATGAGCGCGTAGATCGGATTCGACATGTCGATGGGAAAAACCGGAACCGGCTGGGCCGGCTGCTAAGATTTTCCCGTTTCTTTTTCCAAAACGAGAAGTATAGGGTAGGCGATGTCTGTTTTGATATCCATGCCAAAAACATCCGAACCCTTGCCACTCGATAGCTTGCTCGTCTTAACGCGCACTGCTTTCGGGCTCGGCATCGGAATGTTAATGGCAGACAAAATTAGTCGCCCGGTCCGTCAAGCGGCCGCGATCGCCCTTGTTTCGATCGGAGCGCTCGCGGCGGTTCCATTCCTGGTCAAACTGGCCGTCGAACAAATCAACCGGCCGACAACGGAACGAGGCAGCCGCGCGCGTTTGCGTTCTATTCGCGGCGATTCCGGCTATCGCTCCGACGCAGACATTTACTAGTCTGCCAGGTGCAGCGCTTGAACTCGTGACCGGCGCAGATTAAGCGTCCATCGCGCTATGGCCCGGACATCGACATCTTCTTCCAAGAGCTTTCGCGATCTTTGCGCGGAGATTTTGCGCGAGGAAGCAATTTTGCGCGAGGGCGGTGGGAAAGCAGGCCTCGAACGTCAGCGCAAACTGGGACGACTGCCGGCGCGGGAGCGGATCGGCCAGTTGCTCGACAAAAATGCGCCGTTCTTCGAGCTCGAACTTTGGGCGGCGTACAAAATGTACGAAGAGTGGGGGAACATCGCCGCCGCCGGCACGATTACTGGCATCGGCGAAGTGTCGGGCGTCCCATGCATGATCGTAGCGAACGACGCAAGCGTGAAAGCGGGTGCGTTTTTCCCCGCGACCGTAAAAAAGGTGCTGCGCGCGCAACGCATCGCTTTTGAATGTTCGCTTCCGATTATCTATCTGGTCGATTCCGCCGGGGTTTTTCTTCCGATGCAGGATGAAATCTTTCCCGATGAAGATGATTTTGGTCGCATCTTTCGAAACAACTCTGTCATCTCGGCTGCGGGCATCCCGCAATTCGCCGCCATCATGGGCAACTGTGTTGCCGGCGGCGCGTATCTGCCGGTCCTGTGCGACAAGATTTTGATGACCGAAGGAAGCGGTCTGTATTTGGCCGGGCCGTCGCTCGTTAAGGCCGCCATCGGCCAGGTCGTTGACGCGGAAGAATTAGGCGGCGCGCGCATGCACGCGGAGATCAGCGGGACAGTCGATTTTTACGAAAAGAACGATGAGCTCTGTTTGAGGCGGCTGCGTTCTCTGGTTGCATTGTTGCCGGAGGCTGAGCAGGCGAAAGACTCCAGGAAAATGAAAGAGGAGAAATCTTCGCGCCCGGTAAAAAATCCCGATTCGGTTTACGACCTCATGAGCGTCGACGGACAGAAGCAGTACGACGCGCACGATCTTCTTGCAGCGATTGTCGATGTTGGCTCGAGCGAGGAGTACAAGGCCGATTACGGAAAGACGTTGGTCACAGCGTATGCGCGCATCGGCGGGCGACCGGTCGGGATCGTCGCCAGTCAACGTTTGCAGGTGCGCACAAAGAAGGAGGGTATTCAGATGGGCGGCGTCATTTACCCAGATAGCGCCGACAAAGCGGCGCGCTTCGTCATGGATTGTAATCAGACCGGCCTGCCGATTATTTTCTTTCAGGATGTAACCGGTTTCATGGTCGGACGCGACGCCGAGCAAAGCGGCATCATCCGCAGCGGGGCGAAGCTGGTGAATGCAGTTAGCAATTCAGTGGTTCCAAAAATCACGGTCGTTGTCGGCGGATCGTTCGGCGCCGGCAATTATGCGCTCTGCGGCAAAGCGTACGATCCGCGTTTCATCGTCGCCTGGCCAAACGCGCGCTACGCCGTGATGGGCGCGGCGCAGGCATCCGATACCGTCTTTTCCGTTTTGAAGAAAGCGCGCGAGCGTGACCAGAAGGCGAGTCACGAAGAGCTCGACGCGCTTCGTGAAAAGGTGAAGCAGAATTACGAGGAACAAACTGACATCCGTTATGGCGCCGCACGCGGTTGGGTTGACGCAATCATTCAACCGCACGAGACGCGCAACGTTCTCGTCCAACTACTGCAATATGTTTCGCGGCCGATGCCGAAAGCGCGTTTTCACACCGGCGTGATTCAGGTCTAACTACCTTTCGCGTCATCATCCGAAAATTCGTTACGGATGGCATTGTTCATCGTTGCCACCGTCGAGAGTCCACCGGCCATCGGCAGCTTGAGTCCGCGTTGATCAAGCGCACGTAAAACTTCTTCCGTTGGGATATTCCCCACGAGATCATCTTGCGCGAAGGGACAACCTCCCAGTCCACCGATGGCGGCGTCGAAACGTCGACATCCGGCGTCATAAGCCGCGAGGACTTTCGCCGCCGAGCCCGCGCGCGCGCTATGCAGGTGAACGCCCACCTCGCATTCACCGCAGTGGCGCAAGACCGCCGCTACCACGCGACGAACCAGCTCCGGCTCGGCAAGTCCCACCGTGTCCGCGATCGAGACAGAACTGATGCCCGCGTCCGCGATGGATTTTGCCGCTTCCGCAACTTTCTCTTCGCTCCAGGGATCTCCGTACGGATTACCGAACGCCATCGAAATGTAAGCGACCATGGCCAGGTCGGCTTTGTCCGCGCGTTCCTTAATCTTCCTCAGCACGGCCTCATTTTCCTCGAGCGATTGATTCTGGTTTCTGCGCAGGAACGTCTCCGAAATTGAATAGGGATACCCAAGCGTGCTCACCTTTCCGGTCGCAATCGCGCGCTCCGCGCCTTTTTCGTTAACGACAATGCCGATGATCTCGACGTCCTTGAGCGGCCCGAGTTGCGCGAGCACTTGTTCGCTGTCGGCCATCTGTGGCACAGCTTTGGGCGAGACGAAACTCACCGCATCGATGTGCCGGAAGCCTGCAGATATCAGCGCGCGCAGGTATTCCACCTTCCGATCCGTAGGAATCTGATGCTTGATTCCCTGCCAGGCGTCGCGCGGACACTCGATGATTTTGACGGATTCCATTGTGGAAAGTTACTGACAGAATAACCTTAAATTCAAAATCATCCTTATGCCGGTTGTTCTCATCGAAAAACAAACGCCGCAGATTACCGTGGTTACGCTCAATCGCCCCGAGCGTCGCAACGCCCTTACCATCGAGCTGCTGAACGAATTGACCGCGGCGATCAAGGTCGCCTCCGATCAACCTCAGGAACGCATTTTGGTTTTGCGCGGCGCTGGCAAAGCTTTCTGCACCGGTCTGGACCTGAAAGAGGCCGCGGACGACAAGAAAGCGCACGCCACCGCGGAAATGGTGGCGAAGACGTTGACCGCGCTCAGCCAAACGCGGCTGATCACGATCGCCGCTGTGCATGGTGCGGCTGTCGCCGGCGGGGCGGGGATCATGTCGGCCTGCGATTTCGTTGTTGCTGCCGAGAAAACCAAGATCGGTTATCCGGAAGTCCGGCGAGGTTTGGTCGCGGGTCTGGTCATGACATTCTTGCGCCGTCAATTGCGCGAGCGCGACATTCGCGAATTACTGCTCGGCGCCGAACTGATCGACGCCAAACGCGCGCTCGAGTTGGGTTTGGTCAATCGCGTCGTCCCGCGCGATGACGTGATGAAGGAAGCGCAAAAGTTTGCCGATTCAGTCTTGCAAGGCGCGCCCAATGCAATCGTGCAGACAAAAAGATTGATCGAAGAACTCTGGTCAACGTCGGTAAAGGAAGATGTCGATCTTGCCCTAAAACATCACCTGCAAGCGCGCGAATCCGCCGAAGCCCGCGAAGGCATCGCCGCCTTCAACGAAAAACGGCCGCCTAACTGGGCGAAGTAAGCGTACTCGTTCCGGCCGCTGCGCCCTGATATTGGGCGCTGCCGAAGGCGAGGATGGGCCAGAATATGATACCGAGCAGAATCTTTCTAACTGTTTACGCGGTGGCCGTTAAATAGCCGCGACTGTTTTCGAAGGAATCTTGAACTTCTCGATCTGCTCTTTGATTTCGTGAACGAAGCTGGCCGCCCCGGCCCCGTTCACAACGCGATGATCGAACGTGAGCGAGAGGGTGATGACTTCAGCGGGTTGGTTTTTCTTTCCGTTGGCAACGATCTCCTGATGCGCGCTGCCGACAAACAGGGTGGCGACCGACGGCGGCACGACAATGGGCGCGCCTGCTTTCACGCCGAATGCGCCCAGACTGGTGATGACGACCGGGGCGTTCATCGCATCGACACGCCCACGGCGCGTCGCTTCGACGGTCGCATTGTAAACCTTCATAAAGTCCGGCCAGTTTTTTTTGTTAGCGTGAACAATCACGGCAGTGGCGAGGCGATCGCCTTCCAGCGCGACCGCCATGCCGAGGTCGAAGTCTTCATTTTCGACGATACGGTCGTCTTCCAAAATCAAACGCCGGAACGGCGCGTGTTTTTCCATCGCGCGCACAACCGCCCAGGCGATCATGACGGAAGGCGAAGGAGCGTTCTTGCCGTTTTTCTTTTTCGCCGCGTCGCGCGCTTTGCGTAACGCACTCCAGCGCGCATCGATTTGGAGGTTTGCCGGAATCACGCGCGAGAGCTTCCGCGTAATCGTGGGGGAGAGCGCCGGTTCGATTCCACTGTAGCGGCGCCTGTCCTCAGGCGCAGGAGACGTCTGCGCAGCCGGGACGGCCGCCTCCACAGGTTTCTCTTTTCCATCAGCCGAAGCTTTCGCTGCTTCTTGAAACTGATCTTCAAGGGGAACTTCGCCGGTGAGAATGGTGCCAAGTTCCTGGCCGATCTCGACCGTGTCGCCGACTTTTGTTTTCCATTCGCCCATCGTTCCAGCAAAAGACGACTCGATCGGATAAACGGCCTTGTCGGTTTCCACTTCACAGAGCGGATCGTCGAGCTCAATGCGATCGCCGGGGTTTTTCAAGAGCGAGACGATTTTTGCCGCGCGAATTCCTTCTCCCATGATGGGAACAGTAATGGATTGGGAACGGCCTTTCGTGGGTTCGGTTTTCTTCGGCGCGCTTTCCATCGGTGATGCAACTTTGGGTTCGATCGTTTTCTCCGCAGTTATTGTCGATCTTTCCGCGCGTGTGGAAACTGATTTTTGAATCGCGGCGACGATACGCTCGACATCGGGCAACGCGGCGTATTCGTAGATCGGATTGTATCCAATCATGACATTGCCTTTGCTAACGAGAATCGGCGGGCTGATCATCGCGTTCCAAAGGTCCGGCTGCGAGGCGATGTGCGTGATGATCATCTGACCGACGCTGCAATTTACCGTGTCTTCCTGAACGACAACGAGCCGGCCGGTCTTGCGAACTGATTCCTCGATCGCGGTTTTGTCCCAGGGCACAATCGAGCGCAGATCGAACAACTCAACGCTGACCTGATTGTCGATCTTGGCGAGCGCCTCGAGCGATTTCTCAACCGTGTTTCCCCACGCTACGAGCGTGACGTCGCGACCATCGCGATGTTTGCGCGCCGATCCAAACGGCACCGCGCGCACGGGCTCGGCCGTTTCTCGTTCCGCCCAGAACATGTGCTTTGGAATGAGAAACATGACTGGGTCTTCGCAATGCATCGCCGTCCAGAGTAAACCAGCCGCGTCTTCGGGCGTACTCGGAACGACCACGAATAACCCGGGATAATGTGCCAGCACCGATTCGTTAGCCTGGCTGTGCCACAAACTGCCGCCGGGCAGATAAGCTCCATACGGCGCGTAAAGGACGGCAGGACATTTCCAATTCCCATACGTGCGCCAGCGCAACGTCGCGATGTTAGTCACGAGTTCGTTGAAACCCGGATAAATGAAATCGATAAACTGCAATTCAAAGACCGGACGCTTCCCGTAAGACGCGAGCCCGCAGGCGACGCCGAGGATGGTGGATTCGGCGAGCGGCGAATTGAAAACCTGTTTTGGAAATTCGGTTGAGAGTTTTTGCGTGAGGCGAAACACGCCGCCCTTCGGATCTTCGATGTCTTCGCCGAAGATGATGCGACCGCTGTCTTTCTTCAGGCCGAGGCGCAACGTTTTGTTGATCGTGTCGCCGATCCGATATTTGCCGGGCGGCAAAACTTCGTCATCGAGTTTTGGCAAAGGCCCGAAAACGTTTGATTCAACTTCATTTGGCGACGGATCTTCGGCTTTTTCGGCTTCGGCGTATTCCTGCCGAATGTGTTCTTTCACCTCATTGTCGATCTTAGCGAACTGTTCGTGGGTGAGAATGCGTTCCTCGATCAATCGGTTCTTCCAAGAGGTGAGGGGATCGCACTTTTCGAGGGCCGCGAGCTCAGCCGCGCTGCGATAAAGTTTCTGGTCGTCCGAGCTGGTGTGACTCGACAGTCGTTCCATTCGCGCCCAGAAAAACGCCGGGCCATTTCCACTCCGGATTTTTGCCATCGCTTCGGCCGCGGCGTTGTAGACTTGCTCGACGTTGTGGCCCTCGATGCGCTGCCAATCCTTCGGTTGAAGAACATCAATCGCGAGCGGATTGATTTTTCGCGTCGGGCTGCTGATGCCGTAAGCGTTGTCTTCCACGACAAAAAGCACGGGCAGTTTTTTTTCTTTCGCGAACGAGATCGCTTCGTAGAAATCGCCCTGGCGCGTGGCGGCATCGCCCACAGTCGCGACGACGAGGCTGTTTTTTCCATCGAGCTTCATGCCCCAGGCCATTCCGCATCCCGGCAAAAGCTGCGAGCCGGTCGGAGTCGGCACACTCCAAATGTGAAGTTTCGAATCGCTGTAGTGGGACGGCATCATCCGCCCGCCGCTGCCAGTGTTTCGCTTGGCAAAATATTCGAGCGCCAGTTGGCGCGTGGTCAGGCCGCGGCCGAGCACGAGGCCGCGATCGCGATAGTACGGGACGATGTAATCGTCCGGCTGCATTTGAATCGAGATGGCGGCGAGCGCTTCGTGGCCCATGCCCGAGACATGGAAGTGCCCTTTGCCTTGGCGATTCAAATTCTGCTCCCGCAAATCGGCATGGCGGCTCTCCAGAATTATGGTTAAGAGACGCAGCTTGTCTTCTTTGCTCAACGCAGGCATACGATTGTCGATCTTATAATTGATCGCGCGAATGCGCGTTGCCAACGGAAAACATTTTTGCAATGTCGAATTTGAAGCAGAGCAGGGGAGTAATCGATCGCTACCGGAAATATCTTCCGGTCTCCGACTCGACCCCGATCGTTTCGCTCGGTGAAGGGAACACACCGCTGATTTATTCGGCGCGATTGAGCGAACGGGTTGGCCGCGGCTGCGAAGTTTTCATCAAAAACGAAGGCACAAATCCAACCGGTTCGTTCAAAGATCGCGGCATGACCGTGGCCGTCTCGAAGGCGGTAGAGCGCGGCGCGCGCACGCTGATCTGCGCGTCGACGGGAAATACATCGGCATCGGCGGCGGCGTATGCGGCGCGGGGGGGAATTCAGTGCGCGGTGATTCTGCCGGCGGGAAAGATCGCGAGCGGCAAACTCGTGCAAGCTTTTGCTTATGGCGCAAAGATTGTCGCAATCGACGGAAATTTCGATGATGCACTCGCCATTGTCCGCGAACTCGGCGAAAGATCGGAGTTCGCAATCGTAAATTCAATTAATCCGGATCGGATTGCCGGCCAGAAAACGGCAGCATTTGAGATTGTCGATCTTATGGGAGACGCGCCCGATGTTCACATTTTGCCGGTCGGCAACGCCGGAAATATCACCGCATATTGGGCCGGTTATCGCGAATATCGCGACAACGCCAAATCGACAATCGCCCCGTCAATGATTGGCTTTCAGGCCGCAGGAGCGGCACCGATATTTCACAATCGCGTGATCGAGAATCCGGAGACGACCGCTTCAGCGATTCGCATCGGCAATCCGGCAAGCTGGAAACAGGCGCGGGCGGCGATCGAAGAGTCGAAAGGCGCCGTGGACATTGTCAGCGACGAGGAAATCCTCAACGCGCAGGGTTGGCTGGCACGAAACGAAGGAATTTTTGCCGAGCCCGCAAGCGCGGCTTCGATCGCCGGCCTGTTCAAATATTCGGAGAAGATCCCCGAGCGAAGTCGAGTCGTTTGCACGGTGACGGGACACGGTTTGAAAGATCCCGACGTTATCCTGAAACAAATGAAGGCACTGAAGCCGGTCGCGCCCAAGATCGACAATGTCCTGCGCGCGCTTGAATTTTAGTTTAGAGTCGCGCCGTTTTCGTCATGCGTTTAGTTGTTCAAAAATACGGTGGCACTTCGGTTGGTGACGCGGAGCGGATTCGAAACGTCGCGCGTCGTCTCATCGAAACGCAGCGCGAGGGCTGCCGCGTCGTCGCGGTGATTTCCGCGATGGCGGGCGTGACCGATAATCTGATCAAACTCGCGCACGCGATGTCGGACCATCCGACCGAACGCGAGCTCGATATTTTGCTCGCAACCGGTGAGCGCTGCGCGACGGCGTTGACCGCGATGGCCGTTAACGACCTCGGTGGAAGAGCAATCTCGTTGACCGGCGCCGGGGCGGGCATCTTAACTGATCGCCGCCATACCAAAGCTCGAATCGCGAACATCAGCGCGAGACAAATTCACGAGCTTCTAGCGGATGATTACATCGTGATCGTGGCCGGTTTCCAGGGCCAAACGCCTGAAGGTGAAACGACGACCCTCGGCCGCGGCGGCTCGGACCTCACAGCCATTGCGCTGGCCGGCGCGCTCAATGCCGACGCCTGTCAGATTTTCACCGATGTCGATGGGGTTTTCACCTGCGATCCCCGCGTGGTCTCCGATGCAAAAAAAATGGACGAGATCGCTTACGACGAGCTGCTCGAAATGGCGGGGGCGGGATCGAAAGTGATGCAATCGCGCGCGGTTGAGTTCGCAAAGAAGTTCGGCGTCGAATTCGAGGTCCGTTCCAGTCTGAAGCCGGACACGGGAACGATTGCGAAAGAAGAGACCGCGAACATGGAGGACGTCGTGATTCGCGGCGTCAGCCTTGAGCGCAATCAGGCCAAGGTCACGGTCGACGACGTGCGCGACGAGCCGGGAATCGCCGGACGGATTTTCTCTGTCATCGCGAACGGGAACATCATCGTCGATATGATTGTGCAAAGTGTTTCCGAACATGGAACGACCGATGTCTCGTTCACAATTCACGAAAGCGACCTGGAGGCGGCGACAAAGTTACTTACCCCGATCGTGAAGGAAGTGAAGGCGGCTGGCTTGATCACCAAGGGCGGGGTGGCGAAGCTCAGCGTAGTGGGAATCGGAATGCGTTCGCACTCCGGGGTGGCGGCGCGACTGTTCGATTGTCTCGGCAAAGCCGGGATCAACATTCAGCTGATCTCGACCTCAGAAATCAAAATCGCTGTGATTATCGACGGGCAAGAAGCCGATCGCGCCGCGCAGCTAACTCACCACGAGTTTGGCCTCGGAACTCTCATGCCGATGGCCAGCGCACTGCGACCGCTCACTTGAGCGATTTCGTTAGCGGACGGGATCGACGTAAAATTCGCCCGTGCCGACGATTCGCATTCTGTAGCCAAATGCGCCGTGCCACACCTTGACTGGAGGACGGTACGTTACTCGGGCCCGATAGTGTTCGTCTACATTCACTTGTTTCCACTTCGTGCCGTCTTCCAATTTGATAACGGTATGTCCAGTGATACCGGCGAAGTCGCCGTCGACCCGGCTCAGAATTTCATCCATTTTCGCACGTGACTCAGTAGCCACCTTCTTTTTGATCTCGGCCGTGGCTTTCTCCACAGCTTTTTTTTCCCCCTCTCGACGAGAACCTTGGAGCGACTCGTTAAGACGCTTTAGCTCCTCCGGAGAAAGCTTATCCAGTCCCGCAGCCTTGAATTGCTCGGCCGTCATTGAGTCTTGAAGGTCCCTGACAGGTTTTTCCGAAGTCTTTTCGGTCGTCCGCCTGCTCGGCTTCTCTTCGGACGGCTTTTCCACGATCGGCTTAGGCTCGATGTTTTCAGGCGAAGCGCTCTCAACCGCTTCCTGAGAAAACGCGGGGGTAACCATGATGGTGAGAGCGGCAACGACCGAAGCGAGCAGGAGACGATGGTGTTTCATAGCAACAAGTTAACAGGGGCAGGCTATGCGCCGATAGGAACAGGTCAAGAGTACCCGCCCAGACAGCGTGGCAGCAGGCGCGATTCCGGCTCGAGCGTCATTTAACCGTCGCCACCGTAATAAAAGACAAGACCCGCTGATTTATAAGTCTTTAGCGCGGGTAAATTAGAATTTCCTCGCGGAAATCTATCGCAGATCCTCCTCGGCAATGGAACTTCGCGATTCAGACCCGTGAACGCCGCCGAAACAAGATCCGCAAGGATCTCGGACTTTTGCGAATGGGGGTCCAAGAGCCGCGTCTCAAGGGGATTGGAACGACTTCGAAACAAATCATTCCTCGCTTCATGACATCAGACAATATATGTCATATAAAATCGATTGGTGTTGGGGTCGGTTGGATATGGTAATTCCAAGCTTACTCGTCAGAATAACCCCCTTCTCAAAGTTTCAAGGTATCAGCCACGCTTTCCTGCCAGCGATGAATCTCTCCGCGGAGTCGAGCGATGATTTCCTTAGACTCGGGACGCTCGTACAAGTTGTGCAGCTCGTTCGGATCGGAGCGAAGGTTGTATAATTCGTTCTTGTCGGCGTCGCGCAGGCAAATTTTCCAGCCGTCCGCGGTAACGGCCGCTCGGGTTGATTCGTTCAGCGCCCGCAAGTCGGCCCCAAATTTTCGCGCCTGTTTCTCATCCTCCTTGCTGAGCTCTCCTGGAGCCCACTGCAAGAACACCGTCTCAGGTGGCATTGATTCGCCGCGAAGCAGTGGCATCAAACTCTTGCCGGGAAGTTGTCGCGCCGATGTTTTGCCGAGAAGGTCGAGAACCGTCGGAGCAAAGTCGATGTGACTTACCGGTTGCGGAATCGATATGGACCGGCGCTGGCCCGGTAAGCGCACCAGATATGGAACGCGAGCCGCTTCCTGATAAAGGACAAATTTTCCGAAAAGGCGATGCGCGCCCATCATGTCACCATGATCGGCCGTGTGAACCACGACGGTATCATCTGCGACACCGAGCTTTTCCAGCTGGAGTAAAATGGCGCCAATACTTTGATCCACTTCGGTGACCAGACCGAGATAGCGTTGCTTGACCTTCCGGTAACCCTCAGCAGACGTGCCAAATTTTTTCACGTCCGCTTCTTGCCGAAGCCGATACCTAACGGGAATGGTTGCGTCGAAAACGTGGTCAACCGTTGAATCAAGATCCACTTCATCTATCCGATGCTCGTTGTTCAGCGGCCCGTTGTAAGGCGGGTGCGGCTCGAAGAAAGCAACAAAAACAATGAATGGTTCGCGCCAATGTTGCTGCAGGAAATCGCAAACTCTCGTTTCAAGAAACTTTGGCTTTGAAAGTTCGATTGGCAGCCGCGATACAAACTTTCGGCTAAAGGAACGCTTCCTGACTTTGTCGGGCTTGATATCTTTTGAGACGAGAAATCGGTTGTAATCGCTGACCGATTTCCGATCGCGGTCAGGCCGGTAAGTTTTTTGGTAATCGTCGATGATGGATACCCAATCGTGGAAACCATGTTGAGCGAATACCTCGTCACCCAAGTGCCACTTGCCGAAGTAACCGCAACGATAGTCCGCATCGCCAATCAGTTCCGGCAAGCACTGGAAGTGAGAAGGAAGTGACGCCTCATTATTGGTGCAGCCGGTTGTATGCGGCCAGAGGCCGGTCATAAGAGATGAACGCGACGGGACGCAAATCGGTTGGGTGACATAGGTCTGCTCGAAAATAGACGACTGGGTGGCGAGCTTGTTGAGATTGGGCGCGTGGATGCGTCCGCTGCCATAACAAGCAATCGTGTCGGCCCGTTGCTGATCGGGCAGAAACACGAGTAAATTCGGTTTGCGCGGCAGTTTCGCAGGTTGTCCCTTGACCCTGGCGGAAAGTGTCAGCGCGACGGAGCCGAGGGTCGCGGTCCGCAGGAATAAGCGACGGCTAACATTCACATTTTATCCTAGTCGATAGCTCTTTCCCAACAAGGGTCTGCCGTATGCCGCAGCTCCGGCGGTCGCAAGTGCCAGCGCTTCTCGGCACATTTAGAGGCTGGTGCCGGTTGGCCATGGTTTTTATCGGCCAGTCATTGAAAAGAGCGCCTAAAATCGCTTGGAAGATCCACCACCTTCTTCAAGACCTGCATTGAGCCGGTCGTTGCCCACTCTTCGGCCAAGCCTTGAGCGATCAGCGCACGGCAGACACGATTTACGCCTACGGAATAATCCTGCGCGATCTCGGGCTTTTGGCGGGATCGGAATCTGTTTTTCATTCGCGTCCAAAGGCGCTTGAACTGGCGCTCTTCGTCGCGCCATTTGAAATTGTCGTTGGGCACGGCGTCGTGAAAGACCGCCAGTCCCGGCTTTCCATCTACCGTTCCAAGCGCGTTCCAATGTGCGATGACATCGGCGAGAACGCCTTCGAAGCTGTGGTCGCCATCAATGAACAGGAAACCGTAGCTGACGCCGGCCAACGGTTGCCGCGAATCACCGACAACCACCCGGACGCGGTCTTTGTTTTGCGGGCTCTTCAGGTAATCGTCACAACGCGGATTATTCTTTAATCGAATATCGATGGAATAAATTGTTCTCCCCGGACTGGCGGCAGCGAGCAACACCGTCGAGCCCGCCTTGTTGCGTCCAACCTCGAGGATGTTTCCGGAAGTTGCTTTCACCGCCTTCCAGAGAAGCGCCGCCTCGTCGAAGCCTTGTCGAATGATTCCGCGGTTGCGGCTATCGCAACGGAAAAGCCAGGCGAGATCCTCGAAATTTTCGCCGCCTTCGATACTCATCTCCGGCTACAAGTTGCTGCCGCTCCATTTCAACTTCTGTCTCACGACGCTGAAGAAAGAAACATCGGGCAACGCTGCGAGTGGCAGAGTCCTCTTTGCCTTGCGGATCTGGACGACCTGACCAACGTCCACACGCATTGGCTCACGCCCGTCGACGGTCAGAAACACTGGATACTCTTTTTCGATGGCTTCGACTTCGATCAGCGAATTCTCGCTCACAATGATCGAGCGATTGGTCAGAACATGCGGACAGATTGGCGTGATTACAAAAACTCCGGACTCAGGCGCCAGGATCGGCCCGCCCGCAGACAATGAATACGCCGTCGATCCGGTCGGGGTCGCAACGATAAGTCCATCGGCGTTAAATACGGTTAGGGATTCGCCATCCACGCGTGCGCGCAGGCGGATGAGGCGGGACAACTCGCCGCGACTGAACACGGCATCATTCAGTCCAATGATGGGACCGCTTCCCTTCGGCTGACCGGGTATCGTCAGCTCGAGACGCGCGCGTTCGCTGAAGGTAATTTTTCCCTTGGCAACGCATTCAACCGCCTCGCGATACGCGGCCGAGCTGGAGCAAGTCAGAAAACCAAGAGAGCCGACGTTAATTCCAAAGATTGGTTTAACTTTCTCGCCGAGTTGTCCCGCAACGTTAAGGATCGTTCCGTCTCCGCCAAGGACGACCAGCAAATCCGTTTCGGCCGCTAATTGCGGAACTGTCTTGTCGGATTTGCGCCCAGCCAGCGCCGCAGTTTCTTTCTCGAGCGAGACTGCAATCGAAACCTTATCGAACTCTTTCGCCACGGCCTCGACTAACTCCGCGACGCCGGGCTTACCAGGATGCGCGATTAGTCCGACCGTTTTCGGAGACATACAAAGAACTCCTGATTACCATCGGTCCCAGTGATCGCGGCGGGAGCGATCCCAATAACGGCGTGGCCCGATCGCGTCACAAATTCGTCGATCTTGTTTTTCGCTTTCTCGTGCAATTTCGGATCGTGCACGACACCGCCGCGTCCGACATCGGCGCGTTGCAATTCAAATTGCGGCTTAATCAGGGCGAGAATCATTCCGTTTGGAGTTATCAACTCGAAGGCGTTGGGCAAGATCAAAGTCAGCGAGATAAACGAAACATCAATCACGCAAAGATCGACAAGTTCCGGGATCTGCTCGCGCGAGAGCGAGCGTGCATTCACTTTTTCCAAGACCACGACGCGCGGATCGCGACGGATTTTCCAGGCGAGTTGATCATGGCCAACGTCGACCGCATAAACTTTCGCGGCACCGCGCTGCAACAGACAATCGGTAAATCCACCCGTGGAAGCGCCGATATCGAGCGCGATTTTCTCCCGGACATCGATATGGAAAAAATCGAGCGCGCCTTCAAGCTTCAACCCGCCACGTCCGACATATCGTGGCGTCGCTGCAACCGCGACCGGCGCATCGTTCGCCAGCAGCTCGGAAGATTTCGCCGCGACGCGCGTGCCGACTTTTACCTCACCGGCCATGATGGCACGCTGCGCTTGTTCGCGGCTCGGAAACAAACCGCGCGCGACCAAAAGACTGTCGAGCCGTGATTTATTTGGCATCGATCCCTTACGCTGCGCCACCGCTTACTTGTTGGATCGACAATCGAATCGCTTCGATCGCTTTCGTCAGCTGCGCGGCCGTTATGCAAAGCGGCGGCATTAGGACGATCACGTTTCGAATCGGTCGTGTCAGCAACCCGTGTTCGCGCGCTGCCAGGCAAACCTTGGCGGCAACACCATTCGGCGCAGCGGCGTCCGCTGGCTCTTTGAGTTCGATTCCGGCGATGAATCCGCACTGCCGCACCTCGGCTACTTCTGGCAGCTGCCGGATACTTTCGAGCTCGTCATTCATTTGTGCGATTTTGGGTCCCAACGTCTCCAAAACGTTTTCCGTTCGAAAAACCTCCAAGCTAGCCAGGGCGGCCGCACACCCCAGAGCGTTGCCGGTGTAACTGTGACCGTAGGCAAGCGTCTTTCCATCTCCAATCGGCCCATCGAACTTCGCGAAAATTTCTTCGGTCGTGAGCGTAATAGCCAGTGGAAGATATCCACCAGTCAGGCCTTTAGCGAGAACGAGCATGTCCGGAACGACCGATTCATGCTCGATCGCAAACATCCGGCCAGTGCGGCCAAACCCGGTCATGACTTCGTCGGCGATGAGCAAGGCGCCCGCGCGATCGCACCATTCGCGCACCGCCCGCAAGGTGCCTGGCGGCCAAAGCCGCATTCCGGCCGCGCCTTGAATCAGCGGCTCGATTACGACAGCTGCGATCTTCGCCACTTCCGTGGCCGAAATGCGCTCGAGTGTTTTGAAATTCGCCACTTGAATTGCCGGAAAATTCCAGCGCGTCCCGCCAATCTGGAACATGGCTGCCGCGCCTAGGCTTGCGGCGCCGGCCGTATCGCCGTGATAGCCATTCTGGAACGCGATGAATTGGTGTCGCCGTGAATTCTTCAGCCGCCAATATTGGTCGGCCATTCGCAACGCGACCTCGATGCCGGTCGATCCATCGTCGGAATAAAAAACGCGGGTCAGCGTTTCCTTTGGGAAAAGATCGACAATCGCTCGGGCCACCTTGATCGCCGCCGGATTGGTTAAACCAAGAAAAGATGTGTGCGCCACGGCCTCGAGCTGCTGGCGGATGGCGGCATTGATGTGCCGATGGTTGTGTCCGTGGATGTTTGTCCAGATCGAGGAGTTGCCGTCGATGTATTCCCGGCCGCGACTGTCGCGCAGGAGCGCTCCTTTTCCGCCGACGATGACGAGTGGCTCATGATCCGGCGCGCACCACTCGCGCATGTTCGTGAACGGATGCCAGACAAATTTCTTGTCCGCCGCGATCATCTCGTCTGTGTTCCATTCACTCATTGATAAATATGAACGCCTCCTGAAATCCGCCTCTCCCCGGCTGCGGGGAGAGGATTGAGGTGAGGGGCAAACGATTTCTCTTCTCGTACAAAACGACGCTGCGCTAAACAATTTCTTGGTGTCCCGCCCCCGCTACCTCCGCAAAAACGCCACTGATTGCGAGCGCATTCTTTGGCGACATCTTCGAAATCGAAACTTTGTCCGTTACAAATTCCGGCGGCAGCATCCCATCGACCCGTACATTCTGGATTTCTATTGTCCCGCCGCGAAACTCGCAATCGAGTTGGATGGTTCGGGCCATGACTATCGTCTTCGCAAAACGCGGGATCGTGCACGAGAGGAATTTCTGGCGAGCGAAGGTATTGCCGTGATCCGCTTTTGGAATCATCAAATTCGGGAAGAAATCGATAGCGTCCTCCAGGCAATTTGGCTGGCGCTTGAGGAACGCTCTCCGAGCAATCCCTCACCTCAATCCTCTCCCTTTGTGAAAGGGAGAGGCGGACCCTAGCGGGGCGTTTATTCATCGCTCTGATCATGAATTAGTTTTTCAATCGCCACGACATCATCGGCCGTTGCTCGGCGGCGCCGATACTTCCGCTCGATGATGCTTTGCAACGTTAGCAAATCTTCCCGGAGCGGCACATCGTAGTAAGTCCATTCCGAGTCCCCTTTCGTCTTCGACTGGAAACGCCAGCTACCGCCAAACTTCGTCGCGCGCACCTCGCGCTTCTTTCCATCTCGATCTTTCTCCGTCCATATGTGTTGACGCGGCATTACCCCAAAATCTTACATTAGCAGCCTTGAAGGACGCAGCCAGATTGCTCGTTTATTTCGTCGCGACCGTTTTCCTCGGCGCGCTGCTCGCGCCGGCTCTCTTTTGGAGCGCGCAATGGGTCGTTGGGCATGGCTGGTTCCTGTTCCTGGCAAAGTTTGATTTCGAAACTTTCTTTCATCGCGCTCTGCTTCTTGCCGGATTGATTTTGCTCTGGCCTCTTCTCCGTTCCATTCGCGTGCGAACGATGTCCGATCTCGCGCTGGAATCCAACCCGCATTGGCTTCGCGACGTTATTGCCGGTTTCGTTCTTTCGGCCACTCCCCTGCTCTGCTGCGGCGCAATCGTCATCGCCCTTCACATTTATTCGCTGCGCCACGCGATTGACGGGGCCGCGCTGGCGCGAGTTGTCGGCTCCGCGCTCGTCGTCCCGGTAATTGAAGAAACGTTCTTTCGCGGTCTGGTTCTCGGCATGTTGTTGCGTTCGGGCCGCAAGTACAAGTCGATCTTCGCCACGTCCGCATTTTATTCGATCGTTCATTTCCTCAAAGCGCCCGAGCATACATCAACCATCGTCAGTTGGACCTCTGGCTTTCGGTCCGTGGCCAATTCATTCGTGCAATTTGCCGATCCCATGCTTGTTGCGGCCGCATTCACGACCTTGTTTCTGATCGGATGGATTCTGGCCGACGGCCGGCTCCGCACCCGTTCGCTCTGGTTGCCGATTGGTTTGCACGCAGGCTGGATCCTGGCCAACGGGGTGTTTAACAAGATCGCGCACCGCGAAATGCTTGCCCTGCCCTGGCTTGGAAAAAATCTGCTCGTCGGATTTGTGCCGCTTGCTGTCGGTCTGCTAACCTGGGGCCTGGTTCGAATCTGGTTGGAATATGATCGCGCTCGCAAAGTTTGAAGGACTCCGCGCCTTAGCTTCGCTGCTTTATCCACCGCTTTGCACGATCTGCTCGGCCAGCGTTTCGCCTGATGAGTACCTGTGCGATGAATGCGACAATAACGTTATTCGGATTGTGCCGCCGTTCTGTGCGAGCTGTTCCGAACCTTTCGCCGGACAAATCTCAGGTCCATTCCATTGCGCGAACTGCGCTCATCGCCGGCTGCATTTCGAGGCGGCGGTCGCGGCCTATCGCAGTCGCGGTCTCGTTCGGCGAATCATTCTCGATTTCAAATACGGTCGCAAAATCTATCTTCGACATCTGATTGCTCGCTGGCTTCATGCTGCCCTGGCCGATGAACGGCTGGCTGGCCGCGAATTCGACGTCGTCGTCCCGGTGCCGTTGCATCCCGCCCGCGAACGCGAACGCGGGTTCAATCAGGCCGCGCTCATTGCCGAACCGCTCAGCGCGCAGATGTCGGTCCCGGCGCGTCCGCTGCTCGAGCGCATTCGCTACACCACGACGCAGACCGCGTTCGACCGGGCCGAGCGCATGGAAAATTTACGCGATGCCTTTCGTTTACGAAAAAACGCAGACGTGCGAGGTTTGCGGGTGCTCCTCGTTGACGATGTGCTAACAACCGGCTCGACCTTGAGTGAGTGCGCCCGCATTTTGAAGCACGCTGGCGCTCGCACTGTTTATGCCGCTACGGCGGCGCGCGCATAACATGGCTATCTTCAAAAAACCCACGATTAAGACGCAAGGTCGTCGCAAGCAGAGCGACATTCCCCACGGCCTTTTCCAAAAGTGTCCCGGCTGCAGCGAAGTTGTGCACGAGATCGAGCTGACGGAAAACATGCGCGTCTGTCCGCGATGCGACTATCACTTCGAACTTTCGGCCAAGGAGCGGATCGCCAATCTGCTCGACCCGGAATCTTTCGTGGAGATGGATGGCGATTTGAGATCGGTCGATACCTTGCGCTTTCAAGGGATGGCGAGCTACAAAGATCGCCTCAAGAAATATCAGCAGAGCACAGGCTTGGTCGACGCCGCCATCAGCGGCTACGGCATGATCAACGGTTACAAGGTCGCGCTCGCCGTCATGGATTTCAGTTTTCTCGCCGCCACCATGGGATCGGTTGTTGGGGAAAGAATCACGCGGGCGATCGAATACGGCACGGCGAAACGCTCGGCCGTCATCATCGTCGCAGCCTCCGGGGGCGCGCGCATGTATGAAGGCATGCTGAGCCTCATGCAAATGGCGAAAACGAGCGGCGCGCTCGCCCGGCATGCCGAACAACGATTGCCTTACATTTCCGTTTTGACGAATCCAACCACTGCTGGCGTGATGGCGAGCTTTGCTTCGTTAGGCGACGTCATCCTTGCTGAACCCAAGAGCATGATCGGTTTCGCTGGTCCACGCGTCATCAAGGAGACGACGCATCAGGATCTTCCGAAAGGTTTTCAGACCGCGGAATTTCTCGAGGAACACGGTTTGATCGACATGATCGTGCACCGCAAAAAAATGCGGGAGCAGATCAGCCAACTGCTCGGGTACTTTTCTGTCGCGCCGTGAATACGGCGGGCGTCGAAGCTTGCCCCGAGACCGTTAAAGGGGCGCCGCGCGTCTCAATGTCGTATCCGGAGGCGCTCGCCTGGCTTTACGGCCTGCAGCGCTTCGGCATCAAGCTCGGCCTGGAAAACATCCGGCGGCTCATCGCCGAGTTACATGTCGATCTTACCAGGACGCGCGTCATTCATGTCGCCGGCACAAACGGCAAAGGCTCCGTTTGCGCCATGATCGATGCGATCTCTCGCGCCCAAGGTCATCGCAGCGGCCTGTTTATCTCCCCTCACCTCGTCACCTTTCGCGAACGTATTCGCATCAACGGCAAAATGATTTCGAAACGCGCGATCGCTTGCGGCCTGACGGCGATTCGGAATCTCGTCGCCAGTTGGGAGCCGCATCCGACATTCTTTGAAATAACGGCCGCGCTCGCGCTGAAATATTTCTCCGAAGCCAGGATCGACATCGTCATTTTGGAAACAGGATTGGGCGGACGCCTCGACGCCACCAACGCGATTCAATCCGATGTCGCTGTCATCACATCGATCGATCTCGATCATCAAAAGTGGCTGGGCGATTCGCTCGAAGAAATTGCGCGCGAGAAAGCGGGAATCATTAAGCGGAAAGTCCCGATCGTTTCCGCGCCGCAGCACGGAGAAGCTGAAAAAGTGATCCTGGCTCGCGCGGCTGAATGTGGAGCGCCGATTCAATTCATCCACGAACGTTACGATCGAACTCCCCTCGCCTTGCGCGGTGCCCATCAAAAACAAAACGCTGCGCTCGCAATCGCTGCGTTGCGCGCCGTTAATCCGCCTTCGCACGGCTCCGGCGCGACCGGCATTGACGATTCGGCGATTGCGCGCGGATTGATGTCAGTCGAGTGGCCGGCCCGTTTTCAACGCTGGGACGAACGCACGATTATCGACGGCGCGCACAATCCAGCCGCGGCCCGCATACTCGCCGATACCTGGCGCGAAGTTTTTGGCGATGAGCGCGCCACCGTAATCCTGGCGATTCTTTCCGACAAAGATTTGAAGAGAATTTGCGGAGCGCTCTCGCCAATAACTGATTCAGTTTTGCTTCCAAAAATTCGCAGCGAACGCACAGCTGAGCCGAAAACACTTGCGAAGCTACTCGTCGATCTTGGCGTGAAGCACGAAGTCTGCGCCGACATCGCTGAAGCCCTGGCCAAGGCTCGCGCACGCCCCTTCCCGCTCCTTATCACTGGTTCACTGCATTTTGCTGGTGAAGCGCTCGCGTATTTACGGGGCAAGCCCGCTGCGTTCGAAGAGTGCGCGCAGTGATTTGCCACGCATTTAAACACCACGAAGAACACAGAGACCACAAAGCTGTTTTCAGGTCTTATTCTTCGTGCGCTTCGTGACCTTCGCGGTTAATCAAGTCGTCTCAATCCGCGGGAACAACGGCACTGGTTTTCCAACGACATGTCCATCCGGCAACCCGCCCCATTTCGCATCTTCGAGGCGAAATCGTTCTTCCTTTCCGCTCAACTCCATCTTCCAATTCAGTTGGTCGAAAATTCCGTGCGCCGCTTTCGGTAACACCGGCGAAAACAAGATCGCGACGATGCGAAGAGATTCCGCGAGATTGTAGAGGACAGCGTTAAGACGGTCGCGGCTGGGCACACTGTGATCTTTGGCAAGTTTCCACGGGCTCGTTTTTTCAACCAATCCGTTGCAATCGTCGAGAAAGCTAAGCAGTGCATTGTTGATAGAATTGTGAAATTGAAAGCCTTCCCACGCTTGGAAGTCGCCAGGAAACTCCCCTTTTTCGCCGTCAATCAACGCCTTGTAGAGATCGATATGCGAATTCACGCGGATATGAAAACGTGATTCTTCCTTTACGAGATAAATCTGATCATAATGAATCGGACGCGTAACGATTCCGTCACTGTACCTTTGCATCATATTAAGTGCGCGACTCAGTAAATTTCCAAGCGAGTTTGCGAGATCGCTGTTATATCGAATAATCAAACGCTCCTCCGAAAAATCGGCATCACTGCCGGTCGCGATATCGCTCATCAAATAATAGCGGAGCGCTTCGGCACCGTATTTTTCGGCGAGCGCGAATGGATCGACAACATTGCCGGCAGTCTTACTCATCTTCGCTCCGCCGAGGTTCCACCAGCCGTGCACGAGCAGTTGCGGCATCGCTTCATCGGGAAAGCCGAGAGCATGGAGCATGATGAGCCAGTAAATTCCGTGCGCGGGAATGAGGATGTCTTTGCCGATGATTTGCAGGGCGGGCCATTTATCGAGGAATTCTTTCGGCTGCGCTTCGTACTTGTCGATCTTCGGATCGTAACCGGCGAAGCTGATGTAATTGCTCAGCGCGTCGAACCAGACGTAGTTCACGAAATCTTTGTCGAATGGGAGCTCGATTCCCCAATCCAATCTCGATTTCGGGCGTGAGATGCAAAGGTCGCCGCTCAGTTTCTCGACGGCGTTACGCAATTCGGTCTGGCGGAAATCGGGAATGACGGCGTCTTTGCGATTGTTGATGTAGCGAAGCAGCCACTCTTTGTGCTGGCTGAGTTTGAAATAATAATTTTCTTCTTCGCGAAATTCGACCTGGCCCCATTCCGGGCCGAACTCGCCGTCGGGTCCGCGTTCTTTGTCGGTCAGAAATTGTTCCTGCCGAATGGAGTAGTGGCCCGCCTGCTTGTCTTTGTAGATTTGGCCCTCATCGAACAATCGCTGGAGCATTCCCTGCACGACTTTCTTGTGGCGCGGGTCGATCGTTTCCGCCCACGCGTCGTATTTCACGTCGAGCTTTTTCCAAAGATCGACAAATCGTTGGGTGATGCCTTTGACGAATTCCGATGGCGGAATGCCGGCTTTCGCGGCGGACTGCTGAACTTTCTGGCCGTGTTGATCGACGCCGGTGAGAAAGAAAACCTTTTCACCTTTGAGCCTATGATAGCGCGCGATGACGTCGGCCAACACTTTCTCGTAGGCGTGACCGATGTGCGGCGCCGAGTTCGTATAATCGATCGCGGTGGTGATGAAGAAAGGCTTCGGCATCGGCGAGAAGCTGGCGGACTAATCGTTGTAGGGCAAGCGCATCGCTTGCCGATTTTCTTAGATGGGCAGGCGGAGCGCCCGCCCTACAATTTCGCTCGTGCGCTGTAATCTTGCCGCAGCTTCAGAAACAAAAGCCACGCTGCGATCGCGATCGCCACGAAATCGAGCCAGGCGGTGTAGTTCCAATGGAAAGTGGCGTGTTCGATTGCGCTGGCCGGTCGCGCGCCCTGCGGAATCAAACCGGCGGCGCTGAAGATAAGATCGACAAGCACTCCGGCGAACACCATCGAGACATAAAAGATGAGCGTGATATAAAGCGCGGCGCGGCCGCCGAAATATTTCCTGTAGATCAAAATGATCGGGATCACGATGAGGTCGGCGTAGATAAACGAGATCACTCCGCCGAAACTGATGCCGTGGGCCCAGAGTAAACTCGCGAGCGGAATGTTACCGACTGAGCAAACAAATGATGCGACCGCTACAAGTGGACCGACGGCGGCGTTTTCAATCAAACGCAGCCACGATGGGCCGCTGTTTAGGAACAGTGCTTCCCACCAGTTACCCGGCACGAGCGCGGCGACGAAGCCCGCAATCAAAAATCCGCCGATGATTTCTTTCCAGAGCATCATCCAATCTGCCCAAAAAGCATTGGCGAGTCGGGTCCATCGTCCCCCACCCTCGTGCATATGGATGTGGTGATCATGCGCAGATTCCTCGGTCGCGGCCTCGGCGCGGCGTCGCGCCTCTTCCTCAAGGTTTTTCGGAAAGAAGATCGACATCAACAACCACATCAAGCCGATCAAAACAAACGCGCCGATGACTTCAGCGAGCACGAAGTGCCAGCCCATCAGAACCCAGAGGACGGCGCCGAGTTCCACGACCAGATTGGTAGAGGCAAACATAAAAGCCAGCGCGGGAATGAGGGCAGCGCCTTGTTGGAACGCGCTGCGGCCGGCGGCAACGGCGGCGTACGAACACGAGGAGCTGGCCGCGCCGAATCCGGTGGCAAGCAACATCGTTTTCAAATTTGTTCGGCCGAAGAGCTGGCTCATTTTCTCTTTGCTGACGAAGACCTGCAGTGCGGCGGAAATGCCGAAGCCGAGCACGAGCGCCCAGAGCGTCTCCCAAAACATTGCGACGCCGTGATAGATTCCCATCCAGAGCAAATGCATTAGCAAACGCTCAACGCTCAACGTTCAACGTTCAACGCAGAATTAATCCGCTCAGATTGGGCCCCGTTAGATCAGGGCTAAATCGCGCTGACATTCAGCGTGCGCCGACTATAATCCGGCCCCATGAATCCGCAGGAGACGGGCGGCTGGCGAAAAAACGCGCGCAAGGTTGCGATCGTTCTGGTTCTGGTCGGCTCGTTCTGGCCGCCGCTGGCCATGAACATCGCTATCTATTCCGGGCAGGCTGGTTTGTCGGGACCGATCACCAGGCTCAACGAACAGTACTTTCCCTCGTTTCATGCGCTGTTGCTCTGTCAGATGTGGGGGCTGTTTGCTTACATCTCGCCGTTTAATTACACGCTCAATTACGAGGTGGAACTGAGCGACGGGCGGATCATGGTTTTACACGATTACAAAAAAGAAGCCGCGGGAAAGTGGGTGACAATTCTTTTTCATAACGAACCGAAGAACGACAACAATTTTTACGCTAACCACAGCGCGCTGAAGCAGTATCTGGAATACCTCATCCGAACGAATGGGGTCGATTCCGCTTCGATCGCACGCCGAACCATCTTTATTCGTTACCGGAATGTTTTTCCTCGGGGCCAAGCCGCGAAAGCAGGGACCTATTACGGGCCCGAAACGACCAGTGTTATCGAAAGTTATTAAAGACGCGCTGAAGCGGCTGGATCAGTCTTTCTTCGGGCCCGACGAGACCCGATGGGATTTAGTTCGCATCACTGCGGCGCTCACAGTGCTGGTGCCTCTGCTGATTCAGGGCGTATCGGGCAACTACGAACGCTTCTACGGCCACTGGGGAATGCTTCCTCGCGACGAGGCGGTAGACATCGTTTACTGGCCGGCGTTTTTGTTTTTGATGAAGTCCGATCCCGCGTGGATCTGGCAAATTTATGGCGCAACGGTCGCCGCTACCCTTTGCCTCATGCTGGGGTTGTGGACGCGAATCGCTGCCGCGGCCACATTTTTTCTCTACGTGGCGACGATTCAACGCAATCTGATTTCGTTTAATGGCGAGTGCGGCATTCTTGCTTTCGTCTTGCTGGCGTTGGTATTCGCCCCGACGCCGCAGCGTCTTTCGATGGACCACCTGGTTTTAAAAAAACCTTTGCCGTTGAAAACGGAATCGTGGCCAGCGCGGTTCCTGCAATTTAACGTCTGTCTAATGTATTTTTTCACCACCGTCGGAAAGCTCGTCGGAGGATGGGATCTCGGCACCGGCGAGATCTGGTATCAGATCACGCTCTCGGATTGGTTCCGTTTTCCAGAGATCGAATGGCTGCGCGCGCCCTGGGTCTGCTGGCTGGCGGTGCATGGCTCCCTTTTGCTCGAGGGAAGTTTTGCCTTTCTGGTGTGGACGCGACTGCGGTTGCCGCTCATTCTCATTATGATCGTTTTCCATGCGCTCATTGCGATCATGTTTTCTAACGCGATTTTCTTTTTCAATATCGCAGCGATTGCCGCGCTCTGCGGATTCCTCAAGACAACCGATTTTCGGTCGCGCGAGCCAGCGGAGATGAAGAGAGCGGACACCGCCGGAGAGATCGTTTAAATCTCTCCGGCGTTAATCCACTGCGGCCGGACGCCGCGCTAAACTAGTGCGGCGTTGGTGTAGGAATGGGCTTATTTCCTTTGCCGCCTCCGCGCCGAGTTGGTCCTGTCTGTCCTCCCCGGATTGGATTCTGCTCGTTTGCGTTCCGGATCCGCGGAATATTCGTCGGAGCCTTCGTCGGAGTTGGTTTTGGTCCGCAATTCCTGGCCGCTTGTTTTCTGGAACTGAAGCATTGACCACCCCTTTCACGGCAATCCGCCTCGGTCGTCTGGACGATCTGTCCGTTGATGCAGCAGTAACAAGAAGTAGGAGTCCCGCCTCCGCCACAATGTCTGCGCGCTTCTGCTTGGGTAGCGTAGCATTGACCGCCCTTCTGCTGACAATCCGTCGCCGTGGTCTGGATGATCTGTCCGTTGACGCAGCACCAACACTTCTTGCCGCCTCCGCCTCCACAACGTCTGCGCGCTTCTGCTTGGGAACTGAAGCATTGACCGCCCTTCGCTTGGCAATCCTCCTTGGTCGTCTGGACGATCTCTCCGTTAACGCAGCACCAACACGAAGTAGGAGTTCCGCCTCCACAACGTTTGCGTGCTTGTTCTTGGGAACCGTAGCAAGTACCGCCGTTCTGCTGGCACTCCGCTTCGGTGGTCTGGAAGACCTCTCCGTTCTTGCAGCACCAGCAGGGCTTGTGGTCGATCGGTTTACAATTCCTGTTCGCTGCTTCTCTGGAATCGAAGCATTGCCCGCCCCTCTCTTTGCAATTCGCCTCGGTGGTCTGGAAGACCTGTCCGTTGACGCAGCACCAACAAGAAGGAGGAGGAGGTGGTGGCGGTGGCCCTACTTCGCAATACCTGTTCGCTTCTGTTTCGGAACCGTAGCATTGACCACCTTTCGCTCGGCAATCCGCCACGGTCGTCTGGACGACCTGTCCGCTAACGCCGGGTCTCTTTATACAGCACCAACAATGATCACCAGGCGGCGGCGGCGGTGTAGTCGGTCCAACTATCCTACAATATCTGTCCGCTTCTTCTTTGGAACCGTAACATTGACCTTTCCTCAACTGGCAATTCTCCGGCGTGGTCTCGATGACGATCTTGCCGGCGGGTCCTTGGATGCAGCACCAACAGGGTCGACAATGCGCACGCGCTTCGTCTGGAGAAGAATAGCATTGACCCTCCTTTTTCCGGCATTCCGCCGCAGTGGTCTTGAAGACCTGTCCGTTGACGCAGCACCAACACCACGCGTCGGGACAATTTTTGGCCGCATCCTCTGCCGAATCGTAGCATTTACCGCCCCTCTCCTTGCAGTTCGCCGCGGTCGTTTGGACGACGATCTTGCCTTCCCGCGTTTGGATGCAACACCAACACGGCTTGCAATGTCTGTACGCTTCCTCTTCGGAACTGTAGCATTGACCTCTCCTCTCCCGACATTCTATCGGGCTAATTTTGAAGACCTGTCCGTTGACGCAGCACCAACACCACCCTCCACAATATTTGGCCGCTTCTTCCGCGGAGTTGTAGCATTGACCTTTCCTCTCCCGGCAATTCGCCGCGGTGGTCTGGACAACGATCTTGCCTTCCCGTGTTTGGATGCAGCACCAACAGGGTCGACAATGGATGTACGCTTCCTCTTCGGTTTTGTAGCACTGACCTCTCCTCTCCCGGCACTCCTCCGCAGTGGTTTGGAAGACCTCTCCGTTGAGGCAGCACCAACACGGTCGACATTCTCTCCAATGCTTGAGCGCTTCTACGTACGTAGGATAGCATTGACGACCATACTCCCGGCATTCTGCCTCGGTGGTCTGGACGATCTTTCCGTCGATGCAGCACCAACAGAGCCTTATACAATCTTTGCTGTACTTGAGCGCTTCTTCTGGCGAATTGTAGCACTGACCACGTCTCTCGCGGCACTCCGCTTCGGTCGTCTGGTAGAGCTTTCCGTCGATGCAGCACCAACAGGGTCGACAATGTTTGCGCGCTTCTTTTTCGGAATTGTAACATTGACCCCCGTATTCCCGGCAATTCGCCTCGGTCGTCTGGAAGACCTCTCCGTTGATACAGCACCAGCAGGGTTGACAATATTTGTACGCTTCTTTTTCTGTGCTGAAGCATTGACCCTCTCTTTCCAGGCAATCCTCCGGAGTGGTCAGGACGACCTTCCCGTCGATGCAGCACCAACATTGAGGAGGAGTTGGTGGCGGCGGCGGCTGGTACGTTGGGGGTAGAGGTGCGTAGGGTGGTGGTGGCGGCAGCGGCGGACCCGGCGGCGGCGTGCACCCACATTCAGGCGGACAGGGAAGCGGATCCCACCAGCAATGCGGTGGCTGGGGGGGACAAGGCGGGTGACTTCCCGGCCCGCCATGCCATTTGTAACAATGGCAACCGGTCTCGAACCACCATCCCCCGTCCTGCTGCTTCCAAATCCACTGACAACAAACGTAGCACCACGAACCGCCATCGACGGGCGTTGGAGTCAGCAAGAAAGCATGCTTGTCCCCATTGACTGTGATGCCTTCGCCAACGATGAGGCAGCAATCGTTGATCGTTTTGGCGGCAGTCAAAACCTTGAAGTCGCTGGTGGATAGATCGCAAAGATTGTTGAGATCAAACATCTGCGCCTTCGTATAAAGGAAGGCGTGATCGGAGCCGTCGCTGGCGGCTGAAGTTCCGACGATCATGCCGGCGGTATTTTGAGCCTGTTGGCCGGCGGTGCCGCTGGCAGAGCTTGTCCCTCCTCCGAGCGTTCCCAAGTCGGTGACGGTGTAGCTTAGCGGCGCCTGCGCCTGCGCTTGCGGCTGCGCTTGAGCCTGGCTGAAGAAAGCGATGGAAACGAAAAATGCGGCAAAGATTGCTCTGCTATTGCCGGCTAAAAGCGTTAACGGTCTGCCCGGATGATCTAAGGTAGCGCTCATAGTAAAATATCTCTGCCTAAGCGAGCGGGCCCTACGAACGCAGTTTCCCGTGCGAAAGAAGAACAGGTTTACTTATTGAGACCTAGGCAACTTCACGCGGCCCGAGGATTCCCAGCAGGTATCCTTATGTCAATCTAATATTCTCACTTTACCGAAGAAGTGCGGCCGACTACGACGTGCTGGACTCTATTTTCTCGAATCGATTGTTAGCCTTCGAGAATGATGGACGCGACCGCGTGATGCTCGGTGTGACTGAGAGTAATGAATGCTTTGATCACGCCGCGTTCTTTCGCGAGCTTCTCGGCGGAACCGGAGAAGACGAGGAATGGTTCGCCGCTCGGTTTCTTGCGCACATCGATGTCGCGCCAGCCCATTGCTTTTCCGATTCCCGTGCCGAACGCTTTCGACACTGCTTCTTTCGCGGCGAAACGTGCAGCCAGATGGCGTGCGGGAAATTTCATCGATTTCGAATATTGGATCTCGCCGTCGGTGAACACGCGATGAAGAAAACGGTCGCCGAAGCGATCGAGCGAATGTTGAATTCGCGCGCACTCGACCAGATCGACACCAATCCCAATCACGCTCATCCGCGATAGTCTGCCATGGCCGCGAGCATTTCGCGCACAGCCGATTCGATGCCGACGAAGAGTGCGCGTGAAATAATCGAGTGGCCAATGTTCAACTCGGTGAGATGCGGAATTTGATGAATGAGTGCGATGTTTTCGTAATTGATGCCGTGACCCGCATTGACTTGCAAACCTTGCTCAGACGCGCATTTCGCCGCTGCCTGCAAATTTTGCAGCTCTTGTTTCTGGATCTTTTCGGCAAAGGCGTTGGCCAACTTTCCGGTGTGCAGTTCCACCATATCGACTTCAAGTTCGGCGGCAGCATCGACTTGTTCCAAGGTCGGGTCGACAAACAGGCTCACGCGGATGCCGGCGCTATGAAGGCGTTTGATCGTGGGCTCAAGCTCCTTGCGCAGACTGATCACATCGAGTCCGCCTTCGGTCGTAATCTCCTCGCGTTTCTCCGGAACCAGGCAGACTTCATCGGGCACGACACGTAGCGCAACATCGACAATCTCCGGCGTATTACCCATCTCGAGATTTAGCTTCGTCATGATGTTTTCTCGCAGACGCGTGATATCGCGGTCCTGCATGTGGCGGCGATCGGTTCGCAGGTGCGCGACAATGCCCTGGGCGCCGGCGCGTTCGCAAATGGCAGCGGCTGCAAGCAAATCGGGCTCAGCGTTTTTCGAATCCGGCATCGTCGCGTAGCGCGCCTGACGCAAGGTCGCGACATGATCGACATTTACCCCCAAACGCAAATTACTCATCCGTCCCCGCTCAATAGGAGCAAGAGTCGCTGCTTGAGCAAGCAGCTTCACGTCGACCGGCAACACATTCGCTTGTAAATCGACTGCAGGAGTCGCATCGGCGCGTGAAAGAAATATAATGTCGCCATCAGTCCGTAAGCCAACGTCAATCGGACAGGACCGACTTCTTCGTAGCGGCGCGGACTGGCAACGATTCGTTTCTGCAGCACGGCAATGCGGCCGTACCGACGAAGCTTGCGAAAAAATTCGACATCTTCCATTAGAACGACGTCGGGAAATCCGCCCAGTTTTTTAAAGACATCTCGCCGGCAGAAGATGCCGTGATCGCCGCAGCGCATTCGCAACGCCAGCCCGGCGTAATGAGCGAAGCTATCCGTTAGTCGATAGACCGGCGGTTTTCGCGGCAAGCGAATGCGAAAGAAACCGCCGGCTACTTGTCGATCTTGCAGCGCCCGCTCGATTTCCGCTAATGCGCCGACGGGGATTTCTGCATCGACATGAAGAAACCAGAGGACGTCGCCGCGCGCGACCGCGGCGCCGGCATTCATTTGCACAGCGCGATTCGGGCGAGTTTTTGTAATCCGATCGCAAAGATCATTGGCAAGTTCTGCGGTTCGATCAGAACTCTCCCCGTCGACGACGATGATCTCCGCTTTCAGCGCGCGTTCGCGCAGATGCGCCAGAAAATTTCGAATGAGCGCAGCTTCATTAAAAACGGGGACAACGATCGAAATTTGCACGCTCGATTTTGCGATTGTGGCGGGCACCAAGTGGTTCTAAGATGGGCGGCTCTTTGACACTCCACCCAGGCTACCAGAATCCTTTGCGCGAATGAACCGGTTTGCTGATCGAATTGCCGCAGAGGGATTAAGCCTGCGCCGCGGCAAAACCGAAGTCCTGCAGGTAAACGTCGGCAAGCTTTGCAATCTCACCTGCACACATTGCCACGTAAACGCCGGGCCGAGTCGCAAGGAAATCATGACGCGCGAAACAATCGATCGCGTGGTCGATTGGCTGGCCAAGACCGATATCCCGATTGTCGATCTTACCGGCGGCGCGCCGGAAATGATTCCGGACTTTCGCTATTTCGTGGAACGCGTTCGCGCGTTGCAGCCGACACGCAAGATCATCGATCGATGCAACCTGACGATTTTATTGGATCGGCGTTACGAAGGTCTGGCCGAATTTCTCGCTGTCAAAAAGGTAGAGATCATCGCTTCGATGCCCTGTTATTCGTCCGCGAACGTGAACGCTCAGCGCGGCGAAGGCGTCTTCGAAGGTAGCATCGCGGCGTTGCGAAAACTGAATCGGATCGGCTACGCCGTGGCCGGCGATTTGAAGCTGCATCTGGTTTACAATCCGAGCGGTCCGGTTTTGCCGCGCACACAGGAAAAGCTGGAAGCGGAGTTCAAACGCGAGTTGGCCACGAATTTCGGAATCGTCTTCAACAATCTTTATACCCTAACCAATCTCCCAGTTGGCCGGTTTGCCACTTACCTGCGAAACAACAACAGACTCGACGCCTACATGGATCTACTCATCGGCGCGTTCAATCCCGCGACCATGGATGGATTGATGTGTCGCAATACCATCAGTATTGGCTGGCAGGGCGAAGTTTACGATTGCGACTTCAATCAGCAGCTCGGCATGCAATGGCGCAACGGGCACGAAATGTTTCTATGGGACGTTGATCCGGAGAAGATCGACAACCGCGAGATCATGACGGCCGATCATTGCTTCGGCTGCACCGCCGGCGCCGGTTCGAGCTGCGGCGGCGCGCTCGTGTAATTTACTCGAGCGGTAACTCGACTCGTTCCTCTTCGCCGCGCGGCACGAGTTTGTTTCGCTCGATGATCCGCGCACATGTGTTCCAGCGCAGCAGCGCGTCATCATTGCCCTTTGGGCGAACTGCTTCGGCTCTTTCGAACCAGGTCATCGCTTCGTGAAAGAGATCATAGGCTTGAAAGCGGCAGTCTGGCGCGTGCTGCGACAGTTTCACTTTGGCGCGACGCTCGGCGACAATGCCGGCGTAATAAGCCCGGTCGTATTCGCTTTTGATTCGCGCTAGCAACTCCTTCGCTTGCGTGTCGCTGACGCCGTAGCCTTTTTCAAAACGATCGGTCAACGCGAGCAGAAGCGTGATGAGCGCCTCCTGATTTTCCGGATCGGCTTTCAATACATCCAAACAAATACTCTCGGCTTCGGCCGGCTCGTTGAGCAGCCGATAGCGCATCGCTTTTTCCAAGGCGGCGGGAATTGCGTCCTTATGAAGTTGTTTTAGTTCCGACATGTTAATGCCCGTCCAGCTTGGACTGTCGATCTAACTTTCTCTTTAACCATCTCCAAATCCAGCCCAGCGGATCGTAAAACTCATCCACCACCCGCTCTTTCAACGGAATGATTCCGTTGTCGGTGATCTCGATATTTTCCGGGCAAACTTTCGTGCAGCACTTGGTGATGTTGCAGTAACCAATGCCGTGGGCGTTTCGCAGTTCTTCAATGCGATCCTGCGTGTCGAGCGGATGCATCTCCAACGCCGCGACATAAATCAAAAAGCGCGGCCCGATAAATTCGTCATATTTCCGGTGGTCGCGCAGAACGTGGCAAACGTCCTGACAAAGAAAACACTCGATGCATTTCCGGAATTCCTGCACCCGATCGATGTCTGCCTGCTGCATCCGCCAGGTTCCATCCGGCGCATCGGGCGGACGCGGTTTGAATGGTTTGATCTTTTTCTTCACCCGAAAATTCCAGGAAACGTCGGTGATCAGGTCTTTCACAATCGGAAACGCTTTCATCGGTTCCACCGTTACCGGTTTGTCGAGCGACAGATCGCTCATCCGCGTCATGCACATCAGTTTTGGAAGACCGTTCACTTCCGCAGAGCACGAGCCGCATTTCCCAGCTTTGCAGTTCCACCGACAGGCCAGGTCTTGCGCCTGCATGCGCTGAATGTCGTGGATCGCATCGAGCACGACCATTCCTTCAGAGCACTCGGTTTTGTAATCGCGAAACTCGCCGCCGTTCGCATCACCGCGCCAGATCTTGAATGTGGCCGTGGTGGTTTCGCTCATTTCATCTCCTCGATGATCTCCGCGGTGTCATCCCGAGCGCAAGCGAGGGACCTCACCAACGATCGTTGGTTACGCGAGAATGTCTGTGTGATCCAGGCAGTAATGGGAGGTCCCTCACTCCGTTCGGGATGACAGAGGTGCGTAATCATTTCATCTCCTCGATGATTTGTTTCAAATAATCCGGCATTTCCGGCAGCGGCTCCAATCGTATTTGCATAGAGCCGTCCGGCCCTTTCGAGATCATCGTGTTCACCTTGGAAAAACGCTCGTCCTTGTTCGGATAATCTTCGCGGAATTGGGCGCCGCGGCTTTCTTTGCGCTCGAGCGCAGCCAGCGTAATTGCTTCGGAAACGGTCAGAAGATTTTTAAGATCGAGCGCCGTGTGCCAGCCCGGGTTGAATTCGCGATGGCCGGTAACGCCGGCGCGATCGGCGCGCTGCCAGAATTCTTGCAGCCGTTCCAACGCGGATCTCATTTCGGATTCGTTGCGCACGATGCCGACTCTGTCCTGCATCGTCTCCTGCAAATCTTTCTGCACCTCGTAGGGGTTCTCTCCGGAGGTTTGTTCAAACGGTTTCAACGCTTCCCGCGCGACGATGTCGATCTTGTCGTTGTCGATCTTGCCGTGCTGATTCTCCTTCGCAAAGGTTGCCGCGAACTCGCCGGCGCGTTTTCCGAACACGAGCAGATCGGAAAGCGAATTGCCGCCGAGGCGATTGGCGCCGTTGATGCCGGCGGCGCATTCACCGGCTGCGAACAATCCGGGCACGCGCGACATTTGCTTGTCCGGATCGACGTGAATGCCGCCCATGATGTAGTGCGTGGTCGGTCCGACTTCCATTGGCTGCTCGGTGATGTCGATGTCGGCCAGTTGTTTAAACTGGTGATACATGCTCGGTAATTTCTTTTTGATGTATTCGGCCGCGTTCGGAAGTTTTTGTTTGATCCAGGAAATGTCGAGATAGACGCCACCGTGCGGAGATCCCCTGCCCTCTTTGATTTCGCGGACAATGCAGCGCGCAATGTGGTCGCGCGTTAAAAGTTCCGGCGGCCGCCGCGCATTCTTGTCGGCCTGACAATAGCGCCAACCCTCCTCTGCATTATCGGCCGTTTGCGCGCGATAATTTTCCGGGATGGAATCGAACATGAAACGCTTGCCCTCTTTGTTCGTTAAAATTCCGCCTTCGCCGCGCACGCTTTCGGTCACGAGAATTCCCTGGACGCTTGGCGGCCAGACCATTCCGGTCGGATGAAATTGAATGAACTCCATGTCGATCAATTCTGCGCCTGCGTCATAAGCAAGTGAATGTCCGTCGCCGGTATATTCCCAACTGTTGCTCGTGATTTTGTAGGCGCGGCCAATGCCGCCAGTCGCGAGCACGATCGCTTTGGCGCGAAAAATTCTGAAGCGACCACGCTCGCGTTCGTAACCAAACGCGCCGACAACGCGGTCGCCATCTTTGAGCACCGAAAGAATGGTGTGCTCCATGTAAACCTCGATGCCTTGATGAACGCCGTGGTCCTGCAACGTGCGGATCATCTCCAGGCCGGTGCGATCGCCGACGTGCGCGAGCCGCGGATATTTATGACCGCCAAAATTTCTTTGCAGGATGCGCCCGTCTTTCGTGCGATCGAAAACGGCGCCCCACGCTTCAAGCTCGCGCACGCGATCGGGCGCTTCCTTGGCGTGCAGCTCGGCCATGCGCCATTGATTGACATACTGGCCGCCGCGCATGGTGTCGGCGAAATGTACTTTCCAGTTGTCGCGCTCATCGACATTGGCGAGGGCGGCGGCAATGCCGCCTTCGGCCATAACGGTGTGTGCTTTTCCGAGAAGCGATTTGCAAACCAGGCCGACGGAAACTCCAGTGGCCGATGCTTCGATCGCCGCGCGCAATCCCGCGCCACCAGCGCCGATTACGAGAACGTCGTGCTGGAAAGTTTCGTAATCAGCCATGCGTCGGTGGAGCGTTAAACATCGCACTTCTAAATGCGATCTTTAATCTGCTCAACCGTGTTCACGCGCGAATTGGCTCCGAGCAACGAAGCTTTGGTATGAAGATGATCGAAGCCGACGAGAGGGGGCTCATCGTGACCTGCCCGAAATGCGGGCAGCGCAACCGTCTGAAGTATGAGGCGTTGGGGCAAACTTTCCGCTGCCGGAAGTGTCAGACGGAATTCCAACAGCTCGGTGAGCCGGTCGAAGTCAGAAACGATCTTGTCTTCGATGCGCTGATTAGCCGCTCAAAGTTGCCGGTGCTGGTCGATTTCTGGGCGCCGTGGTGTGGCCCCTGCAAAATGGTTGCGCCGGAATTCCGGAAAGTGGCACAAGAGACAGCCGGTCAATTCGTTCTCGCAAAAGTAAACACCGAAGAACTCCCGAGCCTGGCGGCGCGCTTTCGCATCACCGCGATTCCGACGATGGTGTTGTTCAAGAACGGGTTGGAAGTGGCCCGACAAGCCGGAGCGATGCCGGCGCCGGCAATTCGGAAATTTATCGAGCAAGGTATGGTGGTGAGATAATTCGAAGATGAAATCGGCAGCACTTAAAGTGCGATCGGGCGATAAGATCCGCCTGCCCAAGATCGATCCGGACGACACCGGCGGCATGAGCAAATCAGAGGCGTGCAAACGAATTGTCGATCTACGCGAAGAGATCAGCCTGCTTCAGGAAAAATTGTTCGCCGAGCACGAGCGCAGTTTGCTGATTCTTTTTCAAGCGATGGATACCGGCGGAAAAGATGGCGCGATGAAGGCTCTTTGCTTTGGCTTGAACCCGGCCGGCCTTGAATTAGCAAGATTCAAGGCGCCGACGCAGGCCGAGCTCGATCACGATTTTCTCTGGCGCGCGCACAAAGTGACGCCGAACAAGGGCATGATCGGCATTTGGAACCGGTCGCATTATGAAGATGTGCTCATCGTGCGCGTGCACAAACTCGTCCCGAAGAAAGTCTGGAAAGCACGCTACGAGCAGATCAACAGCTTCGAAAAAATCCTGTGCGAGAACGGCACAACCATCATGAAGTTCATGCTGCACATCTCGAAAGATGAGCAAAGAAAACGGCTGCAGGCCCGCATCGATGATCCAAAGAAGCGCTGGAAGTTCTCGCCGGCCGATCTCAAAGAGCGCGCGCGGTGGAAGGATTATCAGGAGGCTTATGAGGACGCGATCAATCGTTGCGCGACCGACTGCGCGCCGTGGTACGTCGTTCCGGCCAATCACAAATGGGCGCGCGACGTCGCGGTTGTCGAAGTCGTTCTGCGCGTCCTCAAGAAAATGAAGCCGCGTTATCCAAAGATCCGGTTCGATCCGGCGAGCGTGGCAATCGACTGACTTACGTTTCCGCGCGTGTTTCACAAATCGAGACGCGCACCCATTGCACGAGAGTCGATCTCTATGTGGAGAGGGCGGATGGCCTCCGAAGATCCCTGCAGGGTTATGATCAACCCGGCCACAAGATCGGCATTGTCCAGCGCGGTTGCGGAAGCGCCGCGATACGAGATCCAATTGTTCGAACCGCCCGAGGACGCGGTCTACACGATTGACGCAACGTCCCATCTCGTGGGCATCCCGCGGCGGACAATTCTCATCTACTGCAAACACCAGCTGCTTTCGCCAGTCATCAATGTCCGAGATCGAGGTTACTCATTCGATCGTGATGGAATTCGAGCGTTGCGACGCATCGATGCTCTTCGCGCAATCTGCGGCCAGGACTTGAGTGGCATCAAGATCATCCTCGATCTTACCAATGAACTTGAGCGGTTACATTCGGTCGTGCGTTTTCTCTCGCAAAACAAATGGGAGCGGAAACCGCAAAGCAACTCTCGGCAAAAGCCAAGGGCCAACGCTTCGACAGGGAGAAAGTCGAAGCTCAATCGACGGAGGAAGTAAATATGAATGGAACTGATGATATGAACAAGAGCGGCAATGTCACCGTGGTCGATACATTCCGACTTAACTGGTGGCTGGTCGCCCTGCGCGGTCTGGTGGCGATTTTGTTTGGTGTGCTGGCACTTGTTTGGCCAGGCGTCACTTTGATTACGCTGATCTGGCTCTTCGGAGCGTTCGCGCTCGTGAACGGCTTGTTGTCGCTCATCCTCGCGGCGAAAGCCCCTAAAGGTTACCCGAGAGTGGGAAGTTTGATTCTCGGCGGACTGCTTGGCATCCTCGCCGGATTGCTCACTTTCGTGATGCCGGGAATTACTGCTCTGGGTTTGCTGATCCTGATCGCGCTCTGGGCGATCGTGACCGGCATGATGGAACTCGTCGCCGCGATAAGACTGCGCAAGATCATCACGAACGAATGGTTGCTCGTGTTGACCGGCGTTCTTTCGATCGCATTTGGAGTGCTCTTAATCTTGATGCCGGCGGCCGGCGCACTTGCCTTAATCTGGTGGATCGGCATCTGGGCGCTTGTCTTTGGAATCTTGCTGATGGTCCTGGCGTTCCGGATGCGACATTGGAAAGGTTTTGTCGCGGTCGGAACGGCGACGCTCTAAAGAAGTCGCAGATCGTGCCACACGCCCATTGAGCAAAGGCGGATGTAAAGATCGGAAAAGCCGACCCAGAATAAGCTGAGCCACGCCCACATCATGTGGCGACGGTTAAGGCACGTCACACACGCGTAGGCGCGGTAGTTAGATGTCGATCTTGCGAGCTGGTCGCGGAATCCGCCGATCAAGTGTCGCAGTGAGTGGCAACCAAAAGTGTAGCCGCTGAGCAACACGACATTGATCGCGAGCACGATCGTGCCGATTCCCATTCCAAATCCATCGGCAAACCACATCGCTTTCCAGACGTCGTAAGTGAGGATGAAAATGAAGATGAGCGCCAGATAAAGAAAATATCGGTGCACGTTCTGCATGATGAGCGGGAAGGAACGTTCGCCCAGATAGGTCTTGCGCGGCTCGCCGACCGTGCAGGCGGGCGGATCGGCCCAGAAGGCTTTGTAGTACGCGCCGCGATAATAATAGCAGGTCAGACGAAATCCGCCGGGCGCCCAGAGAATCAAAAGCGCGGGAGAAAATAATAACCAACTCGGCCACCAATTTGGTTTTGGGCCGAACCAACTGTGCGGCGAGCTGCCAAAAATCTCTGGCGAATAAAACGGCGAAACGTAATTGCCGAAATAATAACTTTTCCCCTGAAACGCGGCCCAGGTTGAGTAGACGATAAAAGTTCCGAGCCCGAGAAAAACGAGCAGCGGCTGCGCCCACCAAACATCAGCGCGCATTGTTTCGCCGAATGAGGTTTGTTTCGGTAGCGCGGCTGTAGATGTCGATCCGTTCATTGCTGGTTTGTCTCTTGCACTGGAAATTTCGCCTTCTTCCAAGCTTCCCAACTTCCCGGCACATTCCAAAGATTGTCGAAACCTTCGTCTTTCAAAATACTCGCGGCAATGCTGGCGCGGTAACCGCTCGCGCAATAAACCGCCGTCGGTCGGGCGCGATCGAGTTCACCGATACGCGTTCGCAGTTCTGGTAAAAAAATATGTCGCGCTCCGGGCACGTGACCGGCCTTCCATTCGCGCGGAGAACGAACATCAACAATCTGCAGCTTGGCTTTGCGTTTGTTCAGCTCATGCACACCCATCTGCCTTACCTCTGCCTGTTCGAATCCCGCGGCCTGCCACGCTTTCATTCCACCGACCAGATATCCGGCGAATTTTGAATAACCGGTTCGAATGAAAAGCCTGACGACATCATCGAGATCGTTTTCATTTTCCAGCACGAGCAAGATCGGCTCATTGGACGCGAGCATCCAACCCGCCCAGATGGAAAGAACAGGCGACCCGCCGATATTTAGCGCGCCGGGAATATGTCCGCCGCCAAACGCGAGCATCGTGCGAGTATCTACGAGCGTGCCTGCCTTTTTTTCGATCGCTTCCTTGAATGCTTTCGGCGGTAGACCCTGCACGCGCGGGAGGCCGCCGAGGATTTCCGGCCCTTTCGCGTTTAGTTTTTTCATTACCGGATAGTAATGCGGGACCGGCGGCGCTGTGTTCTTCGCGTAATCGGTAAAGCTTTTCACGTCGGGGAACTGCAAAAACTTATTGAACTTCCGCTCGTAGCCGATGGTGCTGCTCAATCGCTCGCCGATGTCCGCGCCGCACGGCGAGCCGGCGCCGTGGTTCGGATAAATCATGACGTGATCGGGCAACTTGAGATAGAACTCGCGCAGCGTTTCAAATTGTTGCGCGGCCAACTCGTCCGTATGGTCGGCGCCTAACAAGTCCGGCCGCCCGGCCGACGAAACAAAAAGAGAATCGCCGGTCAGCACGCCCCATGGTGTCTCCGGGTGATCTGCCTCCGCCAGAATGTAAGAAACATGTTCGGGCGTATGACCGGGCGTATGTCGCGCCGTTACCAACGTCTCACCGAAGGCGAAACAATCGCCGTCCTGCAACTTCTCGTGTTCGAACTCATACTTCGCGCCGCCCTCGTGGCTCACGTAGATGTTCGCGGAATCGAGACGCGACTGCAGTTCGCGCGAGCCGCTGACCAGATCGGCGTGGATGTGCGTTTCGAAAATGTGCGTGATCGCGACCTTCGCCTCGCGCGCCATGTCGATGTAAATATCGACATCAGGCCGCGGATCAAAAATGGCGGCGGTCCCCTGCTCGTCGTCTCCCAAGAGATAAGAAAGCAAGGCGATCCCCTCAGTTTGGATCGTCTTAAAAACGAGCGACATCGCAGAGGATTTAACGCGAAGCCGCGCCCAAGTTCAACTCGCCACAGCGAGTTCGTTCGCTGGCGGACAATATCGACATCTACTGAACTTGAACTGTGACCGGCAGGAGATGATTGATCATATAAGTGCCGCGATCGGGATCACGTTGTGTCGGTTGGGTGCGACCCTTTGAATCCGTTGCGCGTGCGATCAATGTTAGCTTGCCCGGCTTGGCCGGGGATTGCCAATTGAATTCCCAAAGCCGCCAGGCGTTCGGCTGCGATTCCCCGATAAGTTTCGCTTCGGCCCAGGTCGATCCTCCATCGGTGCTGAGTTCGACTTTGGTAATCTCGCCATCACCTGTCCAAGCTGCGCCGTGCACCCGCACATTTGAATTTGCTCGAACCACCTCGCCTTCACATGGCCGCGCGATTTCGGCTTTGATTTGCAATTCCGAAAGCGGCACAAGCTCGGCCAACTCCCCTCGCCTTTTCCAATAGGCGTAATCGAGCGTCTGATAATAGCCGGCGAACGGTTTGTCCGTGACGATGATGCGTTCCAACCATTTGATCGACGCCACCGCGTACCAACCCGGCACAATCGCGCGCAAGGGGAAGCCGTGTTCCGGCGGAAGATCGGCATCGTTCATTTTGTAAGCGAGCAAAACATCATTTCTCGCTTTCGTTAGCGGAATGCTGCGCGCGAATTTCACTCCGCCAGCCGGACCTTTCGGATCGTCGATCTGGCCGCCGTCCGCGCCTTCCAAAATCACGTCTCTCGCGCCCGCTTTCACGCCCGCGCGCTCGAGCACGACCGACAATGAAACGCCGGTCCACTCGGCATTGCCGACTGCGCCCAATCCCCATTGCACACCTTTGACCTTTTGATCGAGCAGATTTCGATTGTTGCCCGCGCATTCGAGTGTCGCCGGAATCTTCGTCGATTCGAGCTTAAGCAAATCCTGATAGCTCAGCTCGAAAGGTCTTTCGACTTCGCCTTCAATCCGCAAACGCCACTTGTTCCTGTCGATCTTGGGAATCGGAAAATGCGTGCGGACATAAAACGATTTCGTCGGCGTGACAAAGCCGTCGAGGCTTTCGAACGGCATCTCGAGATTGAGCGGCTCTTCGCTCCGCACAATTTTTCCGTTTTGAAATCGTGTTGCCTTCTCTTGCATGATCAGAAGCGACGGTTCCTCGTGAAGAGTAAAGCCGAACGCAGAAAGCGAAAATTCAAAATCCAAGTCCGCAAAGGAGGTTTAGGAACTCTTCATCTCCTTTCCTGTAGAACCTATGAGGGCCCACTGCGCCGGAACAGCGCAGCGGAACTCAATATTAAATCAAACTGGAAAGGAAAATATGCGCACCGCAATGATTGAAAAAGGTTTTGGGACACGACTGGCCGGATTTCTTTTGGTTGGCGTGGCCATTGTTTTGGGAAACGTATCGGTTAACGCCTCTACCATCGAAGGCATCGTCAAGGATCCGAACGGACGAGCAATAAGTGGCGCGGACATTCGGATTGAAGGAAGAAGTCAAAACTCATCCAAAGTCGTTAAGAGCGATGCAAAGGGCCACTATGTTTATGGCGACGCCAGCGCCGGCGTCACCTATCGGGTGACGCTTCTCGTAAGCGGCGCTGTCAAAGCTTCGATCAACAACGTCCAGGCCAAAAGCGAGCCGACACAGTTGAACTTCGATTTAAAAGCCGGTAACGCGTCCCAAGTATCAGGACCGCCAGCGAAAAAGGGCAAACACATGGTCTGGATGCCGGCACAAACCGGCACAAACATCGGAGGCCGTTGGGTTGAGGTCGATGAAGGCAGTGCAGCCAATGGAAATGAGCGTATTCAGAGAGTGGGAGGCGCCGCGCTGAACAGGGTTCAAAGCAATAGCGGGACCTCCCGTAATGGAAACTAACTTCGTTCCCGCAATCCTTATCGTTCGAATACGTTTAAGGTTGTAAAATAATGCCGGCAACGGACGGTGTGTGGTTGTGCATAACAACGTCGCTCTCGAGGAAGCAGGCGACCGGGGCGTTTTCGTTACGACTCGCTGGAGCATGGTCCTTTGTGCAGGGAAGACGGGAAGCGAAGAGCAAAAGGCGCGCGGCGCTCTGGCCGATCTTTGCCGGACCTACTGGCGGTCTATTTTCTCATTTGTTTGCCGGCGTGGTTATTCCATTGAGGATGCGCAGGACCTGACCCAGGATTTTTTTGTGATGATCTTGGGAAATAACTGGCTGCAACGCGCCGATCCGAATCGAGGCCGCTTCCGTTCGTTCCTGCTTAAATCGTTGCAGAACTTTCTCAATAACGTCGCGGAAAGAAATCATGCCCGAAAGCGCGGCGGTGACGTGGAATTTATTTCCTGGGACAACTGGATGGCAGAAGGGCCCTCAGACATCTCTATTTCCGATCACGCGTTTGACACCTTGCCGCCGGAGCGACTCTTCGATCGCCGGTGGGCGCAAACGGTGGTGGAACAGGCGCTGCGCCGACTGCGCGAGGAATGTGAAAACAAGGCCCGGCTGCGGCTTTTCGAGGCGTTGAGCGCCTATCTCACGGCGGAACGAGTCGATGTGTCGTACGCGAATCTTTCCGCCACGCTAGGAATAGCCGAGAGCGCTGTTAAGAAACAGCTGCATAATATGCGACAACGTTATCGGTGGCTTTTGCGGGACGAAGTTTTGCACACAGTGGAAGCTCCGGACGACGTCGAAGATGAGATTCGTCATCTTTGTGCCGCACTGGCCGCGGGACCGGAGTAAGGCAGATGAAGAATTTGGGTGATCTCTCCGATTCGCTCGGGAGCGTGAAAGAACATGCCGAGCGCTGCGAGCAATGTGGAGCAGCTGCCCGATTGAACAATGGGCTTTGTGTGAAGTGTCTTTTGCGCGAGGGACTGGAAGCGAAGGGCGAGGCGTCGAGCGAGATTTTCGAGAGCGTCCTTTGTGAAGCAGAGGTGCCGGACCAACACTGGCGACTTGGCAACTACGAGATTCTCGAGGAGATCGCTCGGGGCGGTATGGGTGTCATTTATCGTGCGCAGCAACGACACTCCCGCCGAATTGTCGCAGTCAAACGTGTCCTGAGCTATCACGCCGGTTCACACGACGCGTTGGTTCGTTTTCGGCGCGAAACCGAGGCCGCAGCCAGCCTGGATCATCCCAACATTCTTCCGATTTACGAGGTCAGCGAAAGTGAAGATGGCCTGCCGTTTTTCAGCATGAAGTTTGTCACGGGAGGCAGTTTGCAGCAGGCCGGACCCGCACTGCGCGACGAACCGCGCCGATGCGTGGAACTGATGGCGAAAGTGGGGCGCGCAGTCGAGTATGCCCACGCGCGCGGAATTCTGCACCGCGATCTCAAGCCCGCAAACATTTTGCTCGATGGAAGGGGCGAGCCGTTTGTCAGCGATTTCGGCCTGGCCAAGTGTCTGGATGCAAACAGCGATCTCACCCGAACGTTGACAACTTTCGGGACGCCCGGCTACATCGCGCCCGAACAGGCTGAAAGTGGAGCGTCCGATCTCACTCCGGCAGCTGACGTTTATAGTCTCGGCGCGATATTATTCTACCTGCTGGCTGGCCGCCCGCCGTTTGTGGGGGAGCATGCTCTCTCGGTAATTCGACAAGCGGCGGAAACGCCGGCGCCGAAGCTGCGCTTGCTCAGGGGTTCGCTGGACCGCGGTTTGGAAACCATTTGTGCGCGTTGTTTAGAACGGGACCCCCAAGCGCGTTATCAGTCCGCCGGCGATCTCGCACAGGATCTCGAGCGCTGGCTCGACGGACGCCCGATCGTGGCCCAGCCGGTTTCGGCTCCCATCCGTATCTGGCGCTGGTCGCGTCGGAACCCCAAACTGGTGGCAACGGGCGCGGCCGGTCTTTTGTTGGGGGCGGCTGCGATTTTATTATTTCGCGGTGAACTTTTGCGGGGTCCGCAATTTAATCCTCCGCAAAAGAGTATCGCGGTTTTGCCGTTTCTCGATCTAAGCCAGGCGAAGGACCAGGAATATTTTTGCGACGGCATCAGCGAGGAGATTCTTTACGGGCTGGCGAAGGTCGACGGACTACGCGTCGTTGCCCGGAACTCGTCCTTTTCGTTCAAGGGAAAAAACGCCGACGTAAGCGCGATTGGAAAAAAATTGAACGTCGAGAATGTGCTGGAAGGAAGTTTGCGGCGGGAGGGCAACCGGGTGCGGGTCACCACGGAATTGATCAATACACGAAATGGTTTCCATCTTTGGACAGAAACCTACGATCGCGAGCTGCAGGGCTTGTTTGCACTGCAGGATGAAATAACTCGCGCCATTGTCGAGGCGCTCAAGATCAAACTGGCGGTTGCCCTTCCCGCTCATCAACAACGCAGCGGTGAAGTCTACGATCTCTATCTGCAAGGTCTCTATCTTTCGAACAAGGGCAGCGAAGAGGATTTGCGCAGAGCGCTCAGTTTTTTTCAGCGCGCGGTCGAGAAAGATCCGACTTTTTCCCGCGCTTGGACTGGGATTTCGAAGGTTTGGTATTTCCTGGCTGACGTCTACGTCAAACCGCTCGATGCCTACCCGATGTCAAAAGAGGCGGCGCTGAAAGCAATCGCTCTCGACGAAAAAGATGCCGAGGCGCATTGCTACCTTAGCGAAGCGAAGCGGGTGCTCGATTGGGACCTGACGGGCGCGGATGAGGAATTGAAGCGCGCGATCGAGCTCGATCCGAACTCAGCACCAGCTCATTTCTTCTCGGCGCTGCTCCCGCTGTTTCGCGGCGACCTCAAGCAAGGGCTCCGGCTTGTTTTGGAAGCCAAAAAACTGGATCCGGTATCCACCATTACCAGTTACGTCGCCACTGCCGCCTACCTGGCTAACGATCGAATTGAAGACGCCGTTGCCGAAGGTCGGCGAACGTTCCAACTCGATCCGAATTTCTTCTATCTGGATTCAAATCTTGCTGCCGTCTATCGAGAGAAGGGAAATTATTCGGAAGCGATCGCACTCTATAACAAAGCACAAGCGGCCATGCATTTGCCCAGCAGTGGACTGGCCATCACTTATGCGCGGATGGGGCGGCAAAACGAGGCACGACAGATTCTTGATCAGCTCGTGCAGGAATCGCAGCGGCGATACGTCGCGGCGCCAACGATCGCCGCGGTTTACGTCGCGTTCGGCGAAAAGGAAGAAGCCTTCCGCTGGCTTGATCGCGCTTTTTCCGAACACTCGGGAATATTGCAGTGGATTGCATTCCTTCCGCAGTTTCGACCCCTGCGCTCGGACGCGCGTTTCCCCCACCTTCTGCGGCGAGTCGGTATCTCACAGAGCCAAGTTTTGGCGATTACCGAGGCAACTCTATCACCCATCGCCGATCCAAATGCTCAAGAGCGCTTCGCTCTCAAGATCGGGGTGAAGCCAAGACCAAACACCGAAAATGGTCACACAGTCAGAATCAGCGTCTCTTTCTACGATCTGACCAAGGATAGCAAACTGAAGCCAACGAGTGCGCAGGTTGGATATAACTGGCTTACGCCGGAGCGCGACTGGAGAGATGCAACTCCCAAGTTCATTTCCGCAACCTATATCCGGCCCAAGACACCATCGCTCGCACTGGACGAACGGCGATATGGTGGGTTCGTTGTCCGAGTGTATTTCGATGGTCAGCTACAGGATTCGCGAGCCACGGCGCCGGAATTGTTGACGCTCTTTCCGGCCGAGGAACAATCGGTCCCGCCAAAATGAACATTCAAACCCGAGCGTTATCATTGGGAAACATTTGTTAGGGCTGTGCTTGGAATGCGCCAGGAACGCGCTGCCATAAGCAAGCCCGCAAATGTCGGCTGGTATTTCGCGATCGTCGCGGGAATTTGTTTCCCGACGGTGCCAGCGTTGGCGCAGAATCTGAATAAGCCAACGGGACAGCAGGACACGACGATTGAGGAGGTAATCGTGACCGGCTCCAACATTCCCACGGCCGAAAACGTCGGGCCGCATCCGGTTGATACTTATCGCCGAGGCGATCTTAATCGCCTCGGCGTACGAACTGCGACTGACTTCATTCAACAATTACCCGCGGCCACGGGAGCTTCTCTAAATGATAACACCGTCAACGGCGGCGACGGTCACGCGGAAATTAATCTGCGCGGCATTCTCTCGAAAGAGACGCTGGTGTTGCAAGATGGACGCCGTCTCGCTCCGGTTGGCTTTGCCGGTAGCACAGTTGATTTGAATACATTTCCGGTCGGTTTGGTAGACCACATCGACGTCTTGAAAGATGGCGCATCTGCAATTTACGGAACAGACGCGGTCGCCGGCGTCTTTAACGTTTTCTTGATCCATAAATTTCGCGGGCTGGAAGTCTATAGCAGCTATGGCAACGCCAATCTTGGGTTTGCCAACGACCAGGCAGAAGTAAGATCGTATATTCTTGCTGGCACCGGCGACGACAAGACCGACATCGTTGTCTACGCTGAGTTCTACAATCGCGCTGCCATCTATGCGCGCGATGCGAATATTTCACACGATGCAGACTACGCTTCGTTTGGCGGCTTGGATTTGCGGAGCGGCAACTTTGCCGGACGCGTCGGATCCTTTTTTTACCGGCCGCACCTTAATGGCGGTGCCGGCACGCCGACGCCTCATGCTTTTCAAAATGCTCCGAGCAATCCGCAATATGCAGCACTCACGACTCTTCCACGGGAACGCCGTCTCTTTAATTACGCCGATCTAACTCCCGCAATGGGCGCAGCCGATCGTGAATACATTTATGGCTCGTTTGAGCGAAACATCTGCGACCAATCATTGTCGATCTTTGCCGATTTCAAATATGCCCGCGGCTTCTGGGAAGGGGGTTTGGCCCCGGCTCCGTTTACGCCGGACGTGTTCACGGACGCAATTCATCCGTCGGGAATCAGCCCGAGCGGAATCAGCGTTCCGATTCAAAATGCATTCAATCCCTTTACCGTCCCCGACTATGTTTCACCCCAAGGCACTCAGTTTACGACGGGGGTCCATTATCGTCCGCTAGAAGCAGGGCTGCGCACGGACAAAATTACGACGGACAACTATGAGTTTACCGCCGGCCTCAAAGGCGATTTAGGCCGGTTTGGCGATTCTTTTAAGACATGGTCCTGGGAAACGGGATTTCGTTATAGCGAGGATCACCGAACAGAGCGCTTCGGCGGGATCGCGAACATCGTGACATTGCGTGCCGCGTTGCTCGATACGAATCCGGCAACCGCTTTCAATCCGTTCGGTATTAATCAGAACTCACGCTCGGTCCTGGATAAAATATTTGTCACCACCAATCGCTTCGGGGCGACCACACTTACTCTCGAGGATCTCAAACTAAACGGCGATTTATTCCATCTGCCGGCGGGCCCCGTCTCCTTCGCGATTGGAGGTGAGCACCGCACTGAGCACGTTAACGATACACCGGACGCGCTTACCGCCTCAGGTCAGACTTTGGGCGCGATCAATTTTGCGCCTACCCGCGGAAGCCGAGATGTGTGGTCGATCTATTGGGAGGTTCTTGTTCCGGTGACGAGCCCGGTTTGGAACTTTCCCGGACTCTACAGTTTGGAATTAGGTTACCAGGAGCGCTACGAAAACTTCAGCGATTTTGGCGTGGCGGCGCGACCCAAGGTTTTCCTTCGATGGCAGCCGATCGACTCGGCCCTGACCTTCCGTGCCACTTATAGCGAAGCCTATCACGCTCCGACCTTGAGCGATCTGTACCGCGGGCCGTTGTCGTCAACCGTGTTTGTTCACGATCCGCGCAGTCCTGCGACAGATCCAGGGGTTCTTGCGCGGTTTAGCGGCAATCCAAATCTGCGTCCGGAGACGGCCTATGAATGGACTTACGGCGTCAGCGTCACACCCGAAAAATGGTGGTTCGGTTTAAAGGGCCTGACACTATCGGCAGATTTTTTTCATATCGATATTCGTGCCGTCACGGTTCAACCCAGTGCGCAATTTGTCATAGATCACGAGAACCAGTTTCCAGGGCAAGTCATACGCGGCTCGTCCACCGGTGCCGGCGATCCATTTGGGCCGATTGTTCTTCTTTTACTGCCGGAGCAGAATCTTGGGCGATTCATTGAAGAAGGCTGGGACTACGAGGCGATCTATGCCTTTGACACCTTGAGACTGGGACGCGGCGACTGGGGCACGTTCACTGTGGTGCTCAACGGGACATATCTTGATCGTGCCGTGCTGCAAGCTTTTGTGGGCGGACCTGAGCAAGTCGTTGTGGGCAAATTTGGCGGCGGGTTCCTCGGAACTGCCGCCGGCGGTTCTTTTACGCACAATCGTTGGTACGCAAGTTTGTTCTACAATGGAGCAGCCGATTCCGCTCTCGCTGGAATCGAGACCGGCTTCACCGCTCACTACATTGGCCAGTACTGGGACAATCGGAATTTCACTTTGGATCAGCATGACCGCAAAGTCCGCGAATGGACGACAATCGATTGGATGCTGAACTACACCTTTAGTTTTCCGGTCGCTGCGGAGCCCGGCGAGGTTCCGGGCTATAACAAGAGCGCGAAGAACGTTCGGCTGAAAAAAAGTAACCAGAAAAACCTCACCTCCATTTCGACAGCCCAATACAAGCCATGCGGGTGGCGGGCCTGGCTGAACAACACCACGATCACGCTCGGTATTAATAATGTGACCGATGAGGAACCGCCCTTTGTCGCTGCTGGTCTTGAAAATGGCTACGACGAGAGCAGTGCGAATATCAAAGGCCGCACCTGGTATGTCGCGGTAAAGAAGCGGTTCTAAATTTCGCTCGCGAATTTGTGGAGCCCAGGGGATTATCCAAAGCAGACGCTTCGGCTCCAGCTTGAGAGCTTTGCTTTTAACCCTTGCGCGTAAAGCGCCCCACCGGTCGAACAAGTTCTCATCCCCTCATCGCTTAATCTTTCGCTTCGCGAAATTTGTGGAGCCGAGGGGATTCGAACCCCTGACCCCCGCAATGCCATTGCGGTGCTCTACCAACTGAGCTACGACCCCGGTTGAATTGCAGATTTTAGATTGCCGATTGCCGATTGCAACTAACGGCCGACGATCGAAATCTTCGACTGCTGGGCAAGATCGACAATCGCATCTCGCTCCAGCAGCAACGTCTTGTTCGCTTCGACGGCGATCACCTTGATTTTCGAATCGGCCGCGATGCGAATGGTTTCAACGCCGATCACCGGCACATCGAAGCGCATGTCTTGATTTGGTTTGGCCACTTTGATCATGACCGCACCTTTGCGCGCGAGCTTTCCGCCCCGCTTAATTGTCTCGTTCGTGCCGTCCAATCCCTCCACTGCCAAGACCGTTCCGCTTCTTACGACCACGGTTTGGCCAATATCTAATTCCGCAATTTGTTTTGCGACCTTCCAGCCGAAGTCGACATCTTCCTCTTCGCGGCGCGATAATTTCGCCCCGGCGATCAGTCCGCGCGGCGCCAGATAATCTTCAAGGAAAGTTATCGCCGGCAGCAACTCGACATTTACTTTTGCCAGCTCTTCCGCAATCGCGGAGAAAATCGAATCGGCGTTGCGCCGTTTGAGTTTGGCCAGCAGTAGCAACGCTTTCCAGTCGGGCCGCAGATCGAAAAGGTTTCTCGGCGCAATTTGTCCGGCCATAATCGCGTGGCGAACATTTTGTTCCCGAAAAAAACTCAGCAGCTGACTTAGTTGCCCGACGCGCAACCACTCGACAGCGTCGACATGTTGCCCGATCGCCGGATCGGTTTCGTCGGAGAAAGCGGCTGCTACAATTTTTCTGGTGCCGGCTTTACGGGCGGAATCGGCGAGCAGCCGCGGGTAAACTCCGTTACCGGCAATGATCCCAAGAATCTCCGGCGTTTTGGTTTGCAATTTATGCCAGTCCGGCTCGGACTCGATCTTACGGATGATGCCGGCGACGCTTGACGTGCAACTGCGCGAGCGCTTTTTGCAGTGACGCTTGAATGGCGGCGACGTCTTCGGCGCCGTGATCCTCTTTCATCGCGGCTTTGGCGCGTTCGACTGCAGCTTCGGCGGCGGCTTCATCGATCTGCGCAGATTCCAGCGCCATGTCGGTCAGCACCGATACGGAGTCGGCATTGATTTCGACGAATCCCTCGCCCACCGCCAGGGCAGTCTCGCGGCCATCTTTTAAGACGCGCAACTCACCGGGTTTCAAGGTTGTCATCAGCGGGACGTGTTTCGGATATACGCCGAGCTCGCCCTCGGAACCAGGCAGGACGACAAAATTTACATCTTCCGAATACGCCTTGGTTTCGGGTGTGACGATTTCGAGTTTCAGCGTCGCCATCAGCCTTCGGCAATCTGATCGATGCCGCCCTTCATATAGAAATTTGTTTCCGGGACTTCATCATGTTTGCCGTCGAGGATTTCTTTGAAACCGCGAACGGTCTCGGCGATCGGCACATACTGACCCTTGTGACCGGTGAAGACTTCGGCAACGTGAAAGGGCTGGCTCAGGAAACGTTGAATCTTGCGCGCCCGCAAAACGGAAAGTTTGTCTTCCGGACTTAATTCGTCCATGCCAAGAATCGCGATGATGTCCTGGAGATCGCGGTAGCGCTGCAACACTTTCTGCACGCCGCGAGCAACTTCGTAATGTTCTTCCCCGACAACCTCGGGCGCGAGCGATTTCGAAGTTGAGGCCAGCGGGTCAACGGCCGGATAAATTCCAAGTTCCGCAATCGAGCGCTCGAGCACGATGGTAGAGTCCAAGTGCGCGAAGGTATTGGCGGGCGCAGGGTCGGTGAGATCGTCCGCCGGAACGTAAACAGCCTGAAAAGATGTGATCGATCCTTTCTTTGTCGATGTAATGCGTTCTTGAAGATCGCCCATCTCCGCAGCAAGCGTCGGCTGGTAGCCGACGGCAGAGGGTGTGCGTCCAAGTAACGCGGAGACTTCAGATCCGGCCTGTGAGAATCGAAAGATATTGTCGATAAAAAGTAAGACGTCCTGATTGCGTTCGTCCCGGAAATATTCGGTCATGGCGAGGGCCGAAAGCGCTACGCGCAAACGCGCCCCCGGCGGCTCATTCATCTGTCCGTAAACGAGGGCGACTTTAGATTTGCTAAGGTCTTTTTGATCGATGACGCCCGCTTCGCTCATTTCATGATAAAGGTCGTTGCCTTCGCGCGTGCGCTCGCCCACTCCGGCAAACACCGAAAAGCCGCCGTGCTTCATCGCAATGTTGTTGATGAGCTCCTGGATAATGACGGTTTTGCCGACACCGGCGCCGCCAAAGGCGCCCACTTTTCCACCTTTCGAAAACGGACAAACCAAATCGATTACTTTGATCCCGGTTTCGAGAATGGAAACCGTCGTGTCCTGCTCGGTGAGTTCGGGCGCTTTGCGATGGATTGGGTAACGCTTTGTGAATTTGACCGGGCCGCGATTGTCGACTGGATCGCCGGTGACATTGAAAAGACGGCCTAACACCCCCTCGCCTACTGGCACTGAGATTGGTCCGCCGGTGTCGGTAACGCTCATGCCCCGCTTGAGCCCTTCAGTTGAGGACATGGCGATAGAGCGCACCCAGTTTTCGCCCAAGTGCTGTTGCACTTCGAGAGTGAGCTTGGTCGGGTTGCCGTTGACTTCGTACTCGATTTCGAGCGCGTCATAGATCTTGGGCAATCCCTTCTCCTGCGGAAATTCAACGTCCACAACGGGACCGATCACTTGAACAATGTTGCCAGTATTCATAAAGGAATCCGCCAAAGCGCGAGTGGCTGGTCGGGCGGGCGCGGTAAGTTAGCGAAGGGGCTCGTCTCAACAAGCGGAAATTCCTCGTAATTTTGGATTGCCGACCGCTGGCATGTGCCGCCCGATCTCGACCGCAAAATCGCCCTAGAAAAGCGAAAAAAAGTCTTTACTAGCCAGGACGAAATCTATTAAAAACGGGGCAAGCCTGAAAATTGTTTTGCGATTGGCATAAAGATTTTATTGACGGTGAGAGTCGAATATGAGAATTATAGAAAACACAGCAAATACCGCATTCCATCTATGAAATTACATTCAAGTCGTATCCTCTTAACCGCTCTTTGCGTCGCCGCATGTCTCGCCGCCGGGTCTGCCCGTGCTGCTCTGGCGCCAATGACGTTCACGCCGAACCCGGCCGACCTCAACGATCTCGATCACCATTACTCGCTCTCGTGGAGGATCGACAATATCAATTTAAACAACATCAGTATCACCAGCGCGACCCTCACCTTCAAAAACATCGCCAACTGGGACAGCAATCCGAACATGCTCTTCGTTTACCTGATGGACACGGCGACACAGGGGGGGGTCAACTCGCTTCTGGACCATCCGCTCAGTGAAGCCCCCATCGGCAACATCGTCGATCACTTCGCCAACGGTTTTGTTAGTCCAGCGCTTGTCCTTAGCTCGACGGCAAAGACGAAGCTGTTTCAGCAATCCTTTACAACGACGGGACATGATTTTACCTACACCTTCACCGCTGCGCAGCTGCAAATCCTGACAAACTATATCAACAGCGGCCACGACATCGCCTTCGGCTTTGATCCCGAGTGCCACTTCTTTAACGATGGCATTATCTTCAGCATGAACGTCGTCCCGATTCCCGAAGTGGCGAACATCCTTCCAATCGCCTGCCTCCTTGCCGGTGCGTTGGCCTTGGAGATTCGTCGCCGCCGTCGCGTGACTTCGTAAAGCTTCCTTGTTTGTTTGACTGGCAGCGGCCGCTTCGAAAGAAGCGGCCGCTGTGCTTTTTGGGCAAATCGATAGCTAGCCGCCCAGCGCCATTTGCGCGGTCGCGATCTCAAGCAGCTCGGTGGTGATCCCCGCCTGACGCATCTTGTTGTACTCAAGCGTCAGATCCTTGATGAATTGATTAGCGTTATCGGTCGCGTTCTTCATCGCTACCATTCGGGCGCTGTGTTCGGAGGCGCGCGCGTCGAGAATCATTTGGAAAACCTGGTAGTGCACGTAATACGGCAACATGATATCGAGCACTCCCGCCTCATTCGGTTCAAACGTGTAACCGACCATCGGATCGGCATCTCCATTCGGTCCGGACTCCTCATGTTTTGTCGGCAAATCAAAACTGCTGATCGGCAGCAACGTGCGAACAACTGGTCGCTGATTAATGGTGTTGATGAATTGCGTGTAGAGCACCGACACGCGATCAACTTCACGATTGAGAAACTTCTCGATGCAAAATTTCGCGATTGGTTTTGTTTCCACGAAGGCGGGCGAATCCTTCAGTTCAAAATCCGCCAGCAACTCGCGTTTGGTTCGGGCGATGAACTGGCGCGCCTTACGCCCGGCGGTGACATAGACCGTTCGCTGCGCTTCAAAGTGGGCCGCTTCGCGCATGAGATTGGTATTCAAGGCCCCGGCCAGGCCTTTGTCCGTGCTGATGATCAGGACAAGCTCCTTCTTTACATCTCGAATATTCAGCAGCGGATGCGATTTCGGATCAGTGCGCTTTTGGAGTGAAACAAGAACCTTGTTCATCAAGGAAGCGTAAGGTCGGCCGGCGAGGGCGTGCTGCTGCGCCTTACGCATCTTCGAGGCCGCGACCATTTGCATCGCCTTCGTGATTTGCGACGTATTGCGAATCGATTTGATTCGCCGGCGTATGTCCTGTGTGTTTGCCATTCGAAGCTGCGTCTTAGGAAATCATTGCCAGGTCGATTTGAATTCTTCGAGCGCGCTTTTCAATTGCGACTCGAGATCTTCATCGAGCTGCTTCCTCTCGCGAATGGAGCGAAGCAGGCCTTCCTTCCGGGTTTGCAAATAATCCTGTAACTTGCCTTGAAATTCCTTCACTCGATCGACCGGCACAGGATCGACATATCCATTTTGCATCGACCACATGATCGCGACCTGCTCTTCCACCGGAATTGGATTGTATTGCTTCTGCTTAAAGAGTTCGACAATGCGCTGGCCACGTTCGAGGCGCGCTTTGGTCGCAGCATCCAGATCGGAGCCGAACTGCGCAAAGGCCGCCAGTTCGCGGAACTGAGCGAGATCGAGCTTCACTTTGCCGGCGACTTGCTTAATCGCTTTGATCTGGGCTGCTGAACCGACGCGGCTCACGGAAAGACCGACCGAGATGGCCGGTCGGACACCTTGGTAAAACAAATCAGTTTCCAGGTAAATTTGGCCGTCCGTGATTGAAATCACGTTTGTCGGGATGTAAGCCGAAACGTCGCCCGCTTGTGTCTCGATGATCGGCAATCCTGTCAGCGATCCGCCACCGAATTCATCGGCGACGCGCGCGCATCGTTCGAGCAGGCGCGAGTGCAAATAAAAGACGTCACCTGGATACGCTTCACGTCCGGAAGGCCGCTTCAAAACGAGCGAAACCTGCCGATAGGCGACCGCGTGCTTCGACAAATCGTCAAAGATAATGAGCGCGTCCATCCCATTATCCATGAACCACTCGCCCATGGCTGCGCCCGCGAACGGCGCCAGATATTGGTTCGTCGCCGTATCGGAAGCTGGCGCCGAAATGATCGTGGTGTAAGGCATCGCCCCTTCTTTTTCGAAAGTGGCGAGCGCGCGAGCGACGTTCGAATTTTTCTGCCCAACCGCGACATAAATGCAATAAAGCGGCCGGTAATCTTTAATGTCACCCTGTTCGCCGGTCTTGTTTAGCCGCGCCTGGCTGATAATCGTATCGATCGCGATCGTCGTCTTGCCTGTTGCACGGTCGCCGATGATCAACTCACGCTGGCCGCGCCCGATCGGAATCATCGCATCGATAGCCATGATTCCGGTTTGCACCGGCTGATTGACGCCGCGGCGTTTGATCACTCCCGGCGCAATTTTTTCGAGCGGATAAAAAGTATCGGACTTGATTGGGCCTTTATTGTCCAGCGGTTGACCGAGTGTGTTGACAACGCGGCCTAACAACCCTTTCCCGACTGGCACCGAAAGAAGCTTTCCCGTCGTCTTCGCTTCATCGCCTTCAGCCACCTTCGTATTGTCGCCGAGCAGAATGGCGCCGACTTCGGTCTCTTCGAGATTGAGCGCCAATCCGAAAATACCGCTCGGGAATTCGATCATCTCGTTCAACATCACGTCGCTCAGACCTTCGATGCGAGCGACGCCGTCCCCGGTTTCGCGGACCACACCGACATTGCTTTTTGTCGTCGATGTTTTTAGGCCGGCAATTTTTGTTTCAATCTCTTCAAGTATGCTGCTCATGGTTGGTTTTGATTAAAGTTGCTGCTCCAGGCGCTGCAAACGACCCCGCACCGTTCCATCCCAGACATCGCTGCCCACGCGAACGCGGATTCCGCCCAGCAGCTCGGGCTTCACTAGAAATTCCGCGGTGAGATCATTTCCATATCTCCGCTTCAAGCTCGAAAAAATCTTGCTAGCTGCTTGGCTGCTTAGTTCGCTCGCGCTCTCGATCCTGGCGCGACGCTTCTCCACTTCCAGGCGAAGCAATCGTTTGTAATTTTCCAGGACACTGATGTAGTGGCGCGGCTTTTTCGCGATAATCGATCCGATAAGCGACGCGATCTTCCCCCGATCGAGCTGGCCATCGGTAAAGCTCGCCCGCAAAAGCTGTCGCGAAAGTCGTCGGATCTCTTTGTTGATCTTCATGAGGCGATTTGACGCAGGGCCTCTTCTTGCAGGCGCCGCTGATCCTCCGGGTTCAGAACCTTGCCAGTCACCTTTTCCGTGGTTTCAACCACGAGATGACCAAGCTCACGCTTTAGTTCCGCCATCGTGCGCTCGTGCTCAAGCTGGCTTTCTTCCCGCGCTTTTGCCAGGATCTGCTCGGCCGCAGCGATCGCTTCCTGCTCCTTGCGGCTCGCCACATGAGCGGCGCTGTCACGCGCTTCGTCAATCATCTTTTGCGCTTGCTCATTGGCTTTCGCCAGAATCTCCGCATAACGCTGCTCGGCCTCGGCCAATTGCTGCTTGATCTTCTCCGCGTTCAGTTGCGCCTGCTCGATTTGCTTTCGCCGTTCCTCAAGTATGGCCAGGATTGGTTTGTAAGCGAAGCGCCGCAGCAGTAACGCCACGATGACGAAGCTAATCACCTGCGAAAAGAAGAGACCCGGATTCCAGCCGAAAGTCTCGGCCGTATCGCGCAACATCTCGCCAAATCCTCCCGCTGCAGCGGCCATCGTCGCATTCATAATCTAAATTCAGTCGCGGCGGCCATCGCGCACGCCGGAAAAATTAGTGAGCCAAAAGGAACAGCGCATAGAACACGATCGCCTCCGTGAATGCGATGGCGAGAATTCCATGTACGAGAACCTGTGTGAACGCACCCGGGTTACGCCCGACCGCCGTGGCCATTCCCAGGCCAGTTAGGCCGACACCGATGCCGACACCCATCGCCGCTAGGCCAACGTGAATGCTTCCAGTCATTTCTGCGAGTATTGGTAGTATCATAGTTTTCTTTTGTTTGAGCGATCTCGTCTTGAGACCGCGAAAATTTACGCATGCGCATGCTCCGGGCCAGAATCGTGTTGCGCGATCAACATCGTGAAGACCGCTGTGAGCAGCATGAACACGAGCGCCTGCACCACGCCCACGAGTATCTCCATGAAATAAAACGGGATCGGGAGAAACGGCGCCAGCCACGGGCTCATCGTCGACATTGCCTCCAGGATACTTTCGCCGGCGTAGATATTCCCGAATAGCCGGAAGCTCAACGAAATCGGCCGGAACAATATCGACACAACCTCGAGCCAGCCAACCATGAAAAAGATGACGGCCATGAGCACCCTGAGAATTCCGTGCGTCTCCCCTTTCGGCGCAAAAAGATGTCTCAAGAACCCGCCTACACCTTGCGCCTGGATCGCCCAGATAATCCAAAGCACAAAGAAAATCGCCGCCATCGCGGTCGTCATGTTCAAATCCGCATTACCGCCGCGCAACAACGGTCGATCCACATGAAAGACGCCGGTTGTTGGATCGTGGTGGCCCCAGCCGATCGTTCCGACGCCGGGCAAAAGCCCGAACCAGTTTACGAACAGGATGAAGATGAAAAGGGTCGCGAAAAACCAAAATGTCTTTTGCACCAACTCGCGCCCGATGATGTTCTCGAGGAAATTGTGAAGGCTTTCCACCAGCCATTCCCAGAAATTCTGTTTACCGTCCGGGATCGGTTTGATATTTCGTGTCGCCGCCTGCGCAAAGCCGATCATCCCAACGGCTATCGCCCAGGTCAGGAGCATTGAGTTGGTGACGGTAAATTTGCCGATGTGAAACACCTCCGCCGGCTTGAGTGAAACCGCTTCGCGTTCCTCTTTTGCCGCGGCGTGCTGTGGTTCGGCTGCGATTGTCGATGTTGCCAGCGCGCATCCGCAGGCGAGCGCCAGGATCGACAACGACAAACGAACTGGAAAATGAAACTGCATGCGGTTGGTGGCAAAGCGCCGCCGACATCGATCGGTCGTCTCAGGCTGGAAGCCCGAGTAACGCATCTTTGCGCGACCTACCAAAGCCTGTTTTGCCGTGATGACAAGCGGGTTTCGGCAAAAATTCCGGCGGCCTACTTATTCTCCATCCACTGCCCTAATTTCGCCTTCAATTCCTCGATTCCCTCGCCTTTCGCAGCTGACACCGGGATGATGTCGATCTTCGGAAATCGTTTGCGCAAGCTCTGCAAATTTTCAGCCGCATTCGGCAAATCCATTTTGTTGGCAATGACAAACCACGGGCGCTCGGAAAGTCTCAGGTCGTAAAGATCGATCTCACGTCGCAGACTTTGCAGGTCTTCAACCGGCGAACGGCCCTCGCTTCCTGCAACATCGACAACAAAAAGAAGGAGCTTGCAGCGCGTGATGTGTCGCAGGAAATCGTGCCCGAGCCCGACATTTTTGTGCGCGCCTTCGATTAAACCGGGAATATCCGCGACCGTCGCGCGTCGATATCCCGAAAACTCCACCACGCCAACAATCGGATGCAGCGTCGTGAACGGATACGGCGCCACCTTCGGACGCGCGGCTGAAATCTTGCGCAGCAAAGTAGATTTCCCCGCATTGGGATAACCGACCAGTCCCGCGTCCGCGATCGTGCGCAGCTCGAGGAGAAAATGTCCCTGCTCGCCTTCTCCGCCTTCAGTATATTGGCGCGGCGCGCGATTCCGCGAACTTTTGAAATGCACATTTCCTTTTCCGCCAGCGCCCCCGCGCGCCAGCACAAATTCCTGCCCCTCGCGCACAAGATCGACAATCACACCTTCTGAATTGAGCGTTGAACGTTGAGCGTTGGGCGTTGAGCGTTTGCCCCTATCTTCATCCTCTCGAGCTGCGTAAACGATTGTCCCAATCGGAACCTTCACGACCTTCGATTGCCCGGCTCGTCCATACATCTTTTTCCCCATCCCGTGTCCGCCGCCCTTCGCCTTGATGATCGGCTCGTAGAAAAGATTGGTCAGATTATCGACGTGAACGTCAGCCAGCAGAATCACGTCGCCGCCTCGGCCGCCATCCCCGCCATCGGGTCCGCCCTTCGGCACAAATTTCTCGCGGCGAAAGCTGACCGACCCGCGTCCGCCACTTCCCGCTTGCGCAAAAACTTTGATCCGATCGACAAACATTGCGTTCCCTCAAGCTGCCATCGTCCAACAACCATGTCATCCCGAGCGGAGGCGAGGGACCTCACAGTCGGAGCGACGATTACTCAGTATCGGATTGGACGCGAAGCGAGCTTTTGAGAGGTCCTTCGCTTCGCTCAGGATGACAGCGCAGTGTCGATTAACGTGCGAGCAAAGATTGATAGAGCTTCTTCGTTTCTTCGGCGATCGCGCTCCAGCTGAATTTCTCTTCGGCGCGTTTCCTTCCGGCCTTGCCGAATTTTTCGCGCAATTGTCGATCTTTCATTAACTGGTTGATGCGGGCAGCGAGATCGCGCTCGAATTTTTCTGGGTTAGTGGGCTCGAACGGGCTTTCTTTCATTTGCTCGAGCGGAACGAGAAAACCAGTTTCGCCATCGACCACGACTTCCTTGATTCCGCCGACAGCGCTGGCCACGACGGCAGTTTCGCATGCCATCGCTTCGAGATTGATGATGCCGAACGGCTCGTAAATCGAAGGGCAGCAAAAAACCGCCGCGTGCGAATACAACTCGATCGCCGTCTTACGGTCGACCATCTCGCTGATCCAGATGATGTCCGGGCGTTTCGCCTTTGCCTTTTCAATGGCGTTTTTCATTTCCGTTTCGATCTCCGGTGTGTCCGGCGCTCCGGCACAAAGCACGATTTGAAAATCGCGATCCATGAACTCAATCGCGCGCACAAGATGAATGATCCCTTTCTGGCGCGCAATGCGGCCGACGAAGAGCAGGTAAAGTTTCTTCGGATCGATCCCGAAACGTTTCAATGCCGCGGTCGAATCGACTTTGCGATATTCCTCGAGGTCGATTCCGTTATAGATCTTGTGCACGCGCGCTGGATCGACATCGAAGAGGCGCTCGATGTCGCTTTTGGTTTCGCCGGAAACGGCGATGATCGCGTCCGCCATTTCCAGCGCGGTCTTCTCCACCCAGAGGGAAAAATCGTAGCCGCCCGCGAGCTGCTCGCGCTTCCACGGACGCAATGGTTCGAGCGAATGCACGGTGATAACGAGCGGAATTCCGTAATTCTTTTTCGCAAGAACCCCGCCGAAGTGGCTGTACCAGGTGTGACAGTGGACAAGATCGGCGTCGATATTCGTCGTGTTGAAATCAGTGCAGCGCCGAATCGCGCCGAAGACTGATTGCAAAGGTTTCGGACAAGTGAAACTGCTCGTGTCGATTTCGAAGCCGGTGACTTTGAGTTTTCCCTTTTCAAACCGTTGATCGCCGAAGCAGCGAACATCGACATCGATCGTTTTCGCCAGCTCGCGCGACAGGTAATCGACGTGCACACCGGCGCCGCCGTAAATGTGCGGCGGATATTCGTTCGTGAGAAAGCAGACCTTCACGCGTGTCTTAACTAGTCGCGCACAGCAGGTACTTCAAGCGTTCGGACGTTGTAGCGGCGCTTGTATCAAGCGCCGAATCTAAAAAACAGGCGCTTGGCACAAGCGCCTCTACAACTGTTTTCCGGCGCGAACGAGAAGCACAGGCACCTCGGCCTTATGCCGAACTTCGTTGATGGTGCTGCCGTGAATAATATCGCCGAGAAGCCGATGACCGTGCGTGGTCATCGCGATCAAATCGACTTGTCGATCCTGTGCCGCTTTCAAAATTCCTTCCGCCGGATCGCCCAACTCGAGCAGCGTGTTCACGGTTAATCCCTGGCCGCGTAATTTCGCCGCGGATGTTTCGAGATATTCGCGATCTTCTTTCATCTCCTGCGAGTCGGCCAGTTTAAGTTGTTCGTAATTTCGCGCGACGAATCCATCCGCCACATGCACGAGCAACAACTCGGAGCCGTGCAAACGCGCCAACTCTCCGATGTGCGGCAAAAGCGTTGCGTCCGTGGGACTATTTTCCAAGGCAACGAGAATTTTTTGATACATGATTAAAAAACGCGTCCGACCCACGCGCTGATTCCGGCCCAATCGTACAAGAATTTTCCGTTCAACAAAACAATGATGGCTGCCGTTGCCCACGCGAGTGTGCGCAGCCATGTGGGCGCCCGAAACTGGCCCATTTTCAGTCGGTCGCCGGTAAACAGGACGAGCGGAATGACGGCGAAAGAAAGTTGCAGGCTCAAAATTACCTGGCTGAGAATTAGTAACCTGGCGGTGCCACTCGCTCCGTAGAGCGCGGCACAAATTACCGCCGGCACGATTGCGACCAGACGCGTGATCAACCGTCGCAGCCATGGCCGTAACCGAATATTGAGAAAACCTTCCATCACGATTTGTCCGGCGAGCGTGCCGGTCAGGGTCGAGTTTTGTCCGGAAGCGAGCAGGGCGAAGGCGAAAAGTGCGCTCGCGATCGGCACGCCGAGCATGGGCGACAGCAGCTTATAAGCGTCTTGAATCTCGGCGACATTGTTCTGACCGCGCGAATGAAACGTCGCGGCGGCGACGATCAAAATGGCGGCGTTGATGAAAAGCGCGAACATGAGGGCAACGGTTGAATCAAGTGTGGCAAATTTGATCGCCTCGGATTTGCCCGCAGCGTTCTGTTCGTAATTCCGCGTCTGCACGATCGAAGAATGAAGATAAAGATTATGCGGCATCACGGTCGCCCCAAGGATTCCGATCGCGATATAGAGTGCGTCCTTATTGCGCACGATCTCCGGGTCGGGAATAAAACCGTGCATCAATCCCGCGACTTCCGGGCGCGAAAACAGGATTTCGAATAAGAAACATCCGCCGATCATTACGATGAGTCCGATGACCAACGCCTCGATGTAACGAAACCCTTTGTTTTGCAGATACATCACCGCCAACACGTCGAGCGCGGTGATGCAGACACCGAAGACGAGCGGGATTTTGAAAAGCAGATTTAGCGCGATGGCGGAACCGATGACCTCGGCCAAATCGCAGGCGCAGATCGCCAATTCGCAAAGGATCCAAAGAGCAAAGGAGACGGGGCGCGAATAATGATCGTGACAAGCTTGCGCCAGGTCGCGTCCCGTTACGATCCCGAGCCGCGCGCAAAGCGATTGCAACAGGATCGCCATCAGGTTCGAAAGCAGGATGATGCTCAGCAGCATGTAACCGAACTGCGATCCACCGGCCAGATCGGTCGCCCAATTTCCCGGGTCCATGTAACCGACGGCGACGAGATAACCCGGACCGGAAAATGCCAGGAGCTTGCGCCAGAAGCCGGCGCCCGGAGCAATCATGATTGTCCGGTGCGATTCGGGCAGACTTGGAGCAATGCGCTCGCTTCGCCAGCCGGTCGATGCCTGATCGTGCATTTCCTTAGCGTCGTGAAAAATCCGTTTCGCGCCAGTGGGAAAGGTTGAACCGGAAACGGTGCTCAGCTCGCGATTGTAAGATCGACAATTGCACCGGGCTCACACCGCACGCTTAAGGTGATTGGCCGGCAACAAACGGTGCAATCTTCGATGAAAGATTGCTCGGCTTGTGAAGTGTCGATTTGAAGCGGAAATATTTCGCCGCAGTGCGGGCAAGTGATGTCTGTTTCGACGCTCAATTCCATCCGAGAGCATACTGCCACTACAATAATTAGTGCGCACCGTCAGATCTCGCGGCGTGTTCAGGCGTCGGAGCGATTTTTTTGAAGTGCAATTGCTTCACTCGGCGATTATCCGCTTGCGAAATAGTCACCTGATAATCGCCGATCCGGACCTGATCGCCCTGCCTCGGCATACGTCCAAGCAGATGCGTGACGTAACCGCCGACGGTGCTCACGTCCGCGCTTTCGAGCTCGAGCCCGGCGAGATCGTTCAGTTCGTAGAGTCCGAGCGCGCCATCGACCGTGAATTCGTTTTCATTTATCCGGCGGAACTCTTCCTTGTCGGTGTCGAATTCGTCCTGAATATCGCCGACCAATTCTTCGAGCACATTCTCCAGCGTCACCATTCCGACCGTGCCGCCAAATTCATCCACCACCATGGCGAGATGCGCGTGCCTGGTTAGAAAGAGCTTGAGCAATTTCTCCAGCGACATCATCTCCGGCACCGGAATCAGCTCACGCTTGATCTGCATCAAATCGGGATTCGGATCGCGCATCATCGCCATCAGGTCCTTGATATGAATGAGGCCGATCGTGTTATCGAGGTTCTCCCGGCAAAGAGGGAAACGCGTGTGGCGCGACTCGATCGCTTTCTTCACATTCGTCTCGAAGTCATCTTCCAGATTAAGATAAACGATCTCGCCCCGCGGCGTCATGATATCGCGCACGACGCGCTGACGCAGGTCGAGCACATTCATCAACAGGTCGCGCCCGAGCGCCGAGACTTCGTCGGATTTCTCGCTCTGGACGAGGATCAATCGCAATTCTTCCTCACTATGGGCGAGCTCGGCGCCGGAGGCCGGCTGCATCCGTAGCAAACGCTGGAGAAAAAAGTTCGACGATTTGTGAAGCAGCCAAATGGCGGGCCTGAAAATAAAATAGAAAGCGCGCAGCGGCCGAACCAGTCGCATTGCCACCGGCAGTGGATTGGCGATCGCGGTATATTTCGGACCGAGCTCGCCGAAAACGATGTGCAGAAAAGTAATTCCGGCGAACGCGAGCGCGACCGAGACAGACGTGACAAACGCGTGTGAGTGAATATTCACCAGGGCGAAAGCCGGTTGAAGGATCTCGACCAGAAATTGTTCGCCGATCCACCCCAGCGCCAGACTCGCCAGCGTGATGCCGAGCTGTGTCGCGGAAAGATAGGCGTCGAGGTGTCCGCGAACGTGCTTGACCAGATTCGCCCGAAGATCCCCTTCCTCCACCAGAGCGTCGAGTTGACTGGCGCGGACTTTGACGATGGCAAATTCGCAGGCGACAAAAAATCCATTCAGAAGGACGAGCGCCGCGATGGCCGCAAGTTTTCCAAGGAGAATTCCAGGCGAATCCCAATGCTGGGCAATCGCTTCCGCCAGCGGCGCTGCCGCTAAAAATAAGATCGACATGTTAGTTGCTGTAGCCGCGTCGCTTTGCGACGCGCACTGCCACCAGGAACGTTTCGCGCAGCGAAACGGCTACAAAAATGATTCTACCAGCTCGACTTGGTCACGCCGGGGATGAGTCCCTGCGAAGCGAGCTCGCGAAAAGTGAGACGCGAAATCTTGAAGCGGCGAATAAAGGCGCGGCGGCGCCCCGTTACCTCGCAGCGATTCACGACGCGGGTCGGGCTGGCGTCGCGCGGCAACTGCGCCAGACCGGCATAATCCTTCTTCGCCTTTAATTCAGCGCGGACCGCGGCGTATTTCTTCACCGTCGCGCGCTTGCGATTGTTGCGATTAATCCAGGAGGTCTTGGCCATAAGGAAGCGCCGAATGTAGCGGCGAAAGCGCGGATTGCAACCGCGGAGTCTATAGTTACCAGAGTGCAGAAAACGCCGAACGCCCAACGCCGAACGCCGAATATCGAAATCAGACAGCGCCTCTGAATTCAGCATTGGATGTTGGGCGCTGCTGCCAGTCCGGCTCGGACCGTTGGGCGTTTGCTGCCTTCCTTTTGCCAGCAAACTCGCCACTGGACGAGCCCGTCCGAATAGCGGACATGAAACATTCAGTCATGTTCCTGCTTCAATCCAATGATGTTCCCGAAAACGCGGACGAGCTGGCCCGCGCGATTGAAGAGAGCCTGCGCCAATACGTGCGCGGATCCGAGCCGCTGGTCTCGGTTCGCCTGCGGGTTTTTCCCTACTACGACGAAGTCAGGATCAATCTCGATAAAGCCGAGCTCGATTCCAAACCGCCGCAGATTCCCTCCGCGGTTGGCGAAGTAAAATACGCCTTTGAAGCGGGCGTGGTCGCCGTGACCGCGCGCAATGTTCGCGTGCAAGGCGTGCCGCTCGATCTGCGTCTCGAAGCGCAGCGGGTCACGTTCGACAAAGGAAAAGATGCAAACGGTCAGGCGCTCCTGATCGTGAAGACGGTGCGCGAAGGTCATCTGCGCATTTCGGCCGCGCAGTTGGATCTTGAGAACGCGATCGGCGAGATCGCAAGTCGCCTAGCGCGCAAACATTGGATCGGGATCGACCAGGTGCGACTGGCCTTGCGCGCACGTGGCGCCCGTTCCCTCTCCGCCGATCTGCGATTTCAAGCGCGCAAACTTCTTCTCCGCACCAACATCGACATCTCCGTGCAGATCGACGTCGATGAAGATTTCGTCGCCAAGATTTCAAACACAAAATGCAAAGGCGATGGCGCCATCGGTTCGCTCGCCTGCGGCGCGCTCGAGCCGCATCTGCGCCGGCTCGACGGCCAGAGTTTTTCGCTCATGTCATTGCCACTCGGCGAGCTGCAATTACGCGACGTCCGCATCGCCGTCGCCGATACTGTGGAAATCACTGCAGATTTCGGAACGCCGGGATGATTGCTCAAGTGTGTGAAACGATGCAGTCTATATGTGAGATAGGTTGAATTATTCGGCCTAAACCTCGTTAGACCCATGTTCCGCACGTTCGTCGCTATCGTATTGCTCGTTTTGTGCAGCACCACGTTCGGCGGAAAGGTGCCGGGCCAAAGCCTCGTCACCAACCCGACATTGCTGCACGACGTCTATAGCTATTTGGACGTCACGGAGAAGGCGCTCGGCGCAGGGTGCAAGAAATGGCGCGTGGTCGACACAAAGATCACGAGGCCGCCTAAAACACTCGGAGAAGAGAAAGGCACCGGCTTGGCGTACATGCATTGGACCGAGCGCTGGACGATTGATCGGTGCGGGAAGAAGGCGCTTTATACTATTGAGTTCGACATGCGCGGCTCCGCTGGTACGATGTTCAAAGTAGAAACACGCTGATAGGTCTAACCAAGCGCTGCAGCCAACGGTTCCACGGCGTTATGTTTTCGATGTCGATCTTAGCTAGTGCCCTGAAAAGAGCCGCCACTTGCGCCTGCCGGAGCCGCGGCTGAGCTTGATCTCGTTAGACGCAGTTCCCATGAACTTTCCCCACCACGTCAGAGGAGTCGTGGATTACTCGATCCGAGTCGCGCTCGTGAGTCTCGTTGTCGTTCCCATCTGGTTCTTTTTGTCTATCGGGCCGGGGCTCGGAACTGAGCCAGCAGATCGATGGGTGGATCGTATCGCGTTTTCGCTTTTTGTATTTTTCGCTCCGGCATACGCTCTGGTGAAGTGCCTGCACATCATTGGCATTCACATCGGCATAGTCGATTGGCTTGTGATCTGCGTTTCAGTTCCCGCGTTTTGGGGCACGGTGCTCTATTGTGCGGTGCGGCTTTTTCGCTACGCGCGTATGTCGCGCCAGCGGTAGCTAATCTTGTTCTCGTTAGGCCTTCGCCGTGAATATCAACGAGGGTGATCTGATAAAGTTGCGGAAAGACATTGAACGTGTCCGCAAACATGAGGAGAGCCGTCGGGCCCGAGCAGCTGATGAAAAACATGGACAGTCCGCGCCGGCGGCAGCGCGCAAGGAAGTCTCTCGGCGGCGATCCGTTGCGGTCGCCGACCGACTCCGACGGGTGCTTCAAGCGCTACTGGCTCCTGCAGCGCCATCCACCGAAAGCCTGGAAGCGATCCCGGAACATGTGGTCACGCTTCTCCAAGTAATCCGAGAGGTACCAAAATTCGAACGATGGCTTTTAGCGATCGAAGCGCTTTCACTGACGCAGCGGAATCAAGAGCTCGAGAAAATGTCTTTTGCCTTCCGCATCGAGGACGGAAACTCAACGATTGCTGAGTCGTTTGATCGTCTGCAGGACTCGGCCCTGTTCAAGGCCTTTTGTCAGGCTCTTCGCGATGAGAAACAAACCCCAGCCTGACCAAGCGCTGCAGCACCGCCGATTCGGAACGCCGTGATCCAAAGGCGTAAAGTTGGAACTGGATGATGATCAACGTTCCTAACGATTCACTTCGTTATGCCGGATTCGGACGTCGCCTGGTTGCCCTCCTGCTGGATATGCTAATCGTCCTTCCGCTTTCGGCGGTCGTGTTCTATTTCGCCGAAGCGCATGTCGTGTTCCGGATCTCTGACTACGTTGCTGCCATTTTCTTCGGATTATTTTATCAAGTATATTTGGTTCGGCGCCTCGGCGGAACGCCTGGAAAGCTGATCGCTAAGCTCCGGATTCGCAAGGAAACCGGCAAAGCGATTAGTTATCGCGAAGCATTTTTCAGATACGGCCCGCAGTTTCTGTTCAATCTGCTCGGCTCAGTCGCCTTGATCGAAGCATCGTTGCGTTTGAGCAATTCCGAATATCAACTGCTGTCGTTCCACGAACGTAACCATCGCGCGCTTGCGCTCGTCCCTTCTTGGGATCGCCCGCTCTGGGTCGCAAATCTTATTTGGATCGTTGTGGAGACCATCGTGTTTTTCGCGAACCGAAAACGCCGAGCGCTCCACGATTTCATTGCCGGTACAGTTGTCGTCAATTTAGCGCCCGAAAAGCCGTCTACTCAGAGGGCATTCCAACCTTTCGCCGATTACTAATTTTACTGCCGGGCCAATCTTCGAAACAAGAACGCTCCCAGTACCAAAAACAGGACATTGGGAAACCAGACAAGCAGTTCGGGGTGAACTTTGGGATTCGCACGGAGGGTGTCGCCGATGATGACGAAAAGAAAATAGCTAATGGCGACGATCAGGCCCATGGCGAAACCGATGGAGGTTTCGCGGCGGTGCGCGGTGACGCCGAGCGGGACGCCGATCAAAGCAAAGGCGAGGCACGACATCGGGAACGAAAAGCGTTTGTTGATCTCGGTGCGGCTGGCGCTGCGCTGTTGTTTGTTTTCGCTCTTGAGCTGTTCGAGCAATTGTTCGATCGACAAGGCGGATCGGCTCGGTTGTTTTTTCGCCTTATCATAAAGTTCGTCGAGGCCGATCGGCAGCGTGCCTTCGGCCATGTTGATGCCGTCGCGGATTTTCGTCAGATCGAGCGGGTCCTTTTCGTCGCGCTGCTGATAACGCGCATTGTAAAGATGCATGAGGATGCGTTTGTTCGGCAAATCGGCCTCGAGCATGCCGCTGCGCGCGTGGGTCACCCGGATCGGAACCGATTTCTGGTTCATCTCAAAGACGATGATGTTGTCGAGCTTGTTGCCCTCCTTTTTGCCGACGTAAATTTTGCGCCCGGGAAACTGGTCGATCACCTGGTCGCTGCCGAAGAGCGCCATCGGATTGCGCGTGGCGAGATCGAAGATAGTGCTGCGCAATTTTTCCTGCGCAGCCGGCGCGACCTGCACGTTGAGCCAAAGACAAATCGCAGTACACGCGAGCGCGATGGCGGCGAGCGGCAGGCAGACACGGGTGACACTGACGCCGTTCGAGCGGAGCGCGATCAGTTCGTTATCGGCCGACAGCCGCCCAAAGACGAGCAGGATAGCGGTGAGCAATCCCCACGGAATGGTGAAGATGAGCGAGAACGGCAACACGTAAGCGATAAAACTGAGCAGATATTCGACCGGCACGTCGTGGTTGACGAGCAACGGGAGGAGTTTGCGCAGAATCTGGCCGACAACGAGGACAAGGCTGAGCACGAAAATGGCGAAGATCAGATTGACGAGCAGCTCGCGGCTCACGGCCCGGTCGATCAATTTCATTGCTGCTGGTTGTTTACGCGGTTTGTTTGAGATAACAAGGGAACATCGACATGCGATTTTCGCTCTTGATGGGATTAATCATCGCCGCGGGGTTTCCGTTTTTCGGCGGACACACCAAGCGAAACGCGCTCCGCGATTGTCGCCAATGTCTGGTCGTGCTCGCCGACGATTGGCGTTCACTCAACGGCACGATGCAATGTTTTGAGCGAAAGGATTCGGACTCCCCGTGGCAGCCGCACAATTCCGAAATACCAGTCAGTCTCGGCGCCGGGGGTCTGGCCTGGGGACGCGGACTGATCAGTCCGAAACCGTCCACGGATCCGATCAAGCGTGAAGGCGATCAAAGGGCGCCGGCCGGAATATTTTTTCTGGGCGAGGCGTTCGGGTTCGCGTCGGCGGAAGAAGCGCGTTGGATCAAACTCCCCTATCGCCCGCTGTCGCCCGATGTGATCGGCGTCGACGACCCGCGCTCGCGTTATTACAATCAACTGGTGGTCAAATCGCAGATCGCAAAGCCGGATTGGCAAACCTCCGAGCAAATGTATCGCGGCGACGTTCGCTACAAATGGGGCGTGGTCGTCGCGCACAACATGCCGGCTGCACGCGGCGCCGGCTCCTGCATTTTCCTCCACATCTGGAAAGACGCCGGCTACCCGACCGTTGGATGTACGGCCATGTCCGAGGATAACATCGTCAAGATTTTGCAATGGCTCGATCCGGCACTGCATCCCCTTTTCGTGCAAATGCCGCGCAAGAAATATTCCAGGTTTCAGCCGAGGTGGAATTTTCCGCCCGCCAACTAAGCGCATTTTCTTGTTGGCAAATTTTGCTTAAGCTTTTCGGCGCATGGACAAGATCGACATCTACGATGTCGCCATAATCGGCGGCGGTCCCGCCGGTAGCACGGCCGCGACTTTGCTCGCGAAAGCTGGACGGCGTGTCGTTTTGTTCGAACGCGATAAATTTCCGCGGTTTCACATCGGCGAATCGCTTCTGCCCTTCAGCATGAAAGCTTTTACGCGGATGAACCTGATCGAGAAATTCACGCGGGCCGGTTTCCTAAAGAAATACGGCGGCGAATTTTTTAGTGCGTGTGGCGACAAGGGAGTGAAGTTTTATTTCAAGGACGCGTATCGCTCGCAGACCGATCATTCGTATCAGGTCACGCGGGCAGAGTTCGACAAACTGCTCCTCGATCACGCGGCCGAGAACGGCGCGGAGGTGCGGGAAGAGACCGCGGTCGCGCGCGTCGAATTTGGGAATGAACATGTCGATCTTGCCCTTCAAGATGGCGGAATGGTCCGGGCGCGTTACGTCATCGACGCGAGCGGGCGCAATTCCGTTCTTGGCAACAAGTTCAACATTAAAAAGACGTATGAGCATCTGAAGAAGTTGTCGATCTTCGCACATTACGACGGCGTGACGCGCGAGCCGGGAATCGACGGCACGCTCACCGGACTGATCCGCGGAATCGATCGCTGGTTTTGGAACATTCCCCTCACCAGCGACCGGGCGAGTCTCGGGGTTGTGCTCGACAGCGAGATTTTTCGAAGCTCCAAACAAACGCCGGAAGATTTTCTCGAACATGCTCTGGCCGAACAACCGATCCTGGCGAAACGAATGACGAACGCGCAGCGGGTTTCGGAAGTTTACGTCGCCGCCGATTTTTCTTATCGAAGCACGAAGCTGTATGGTCAGCGCTGGCTGCTCGCAGGAGACGCCGCCGGTTTCATCGATCCCATTTTCAGCAGTGGCGTTTTTCTGGCCGTGTTCAGCGGCGAGCTGGCCGCGGATGCTTTGGACGCTGTTCTCGATCATCCCGCGAAAGCGAGAAAATTGTTCCCGCGTTACGAACGCAAAGTGAACCGGGCGATGGATGTTTATCTTCGCTTTGTCGATTCCTGGTACACGAAAGAGTTCATCGAAATCTTCTCGGCGCCGCGCGACCTGTTCAATCTGCCGCCTGCAGTCAATGCGGTGCTCGGCGGCAACATCGGCACGAGCTTCGCGATCAAATGGCGGATGTGGGTCTTTTATTTTCTGGTTTGGTTGCAGAAACATTATCCGATCGTGCCGCGGCTAACGCTCGTGCCGAAGAAAGAAGAGGCTGAACCGGTCGGCGCGATTTCGTAAGTGGACATGTCGATCTTGCGAAGACGCGGTGGCGTAGATCATCTCGGGTTAATTGTGAGGTCCCTCGCTTCGCTCGGGATGACATTTTTGTTGATTAGTTGTGAAACAACTTCGCAGCATCAGTTCGCGGAGCCGTCGCGCGACTGGCATATGCGCACCGGTCAATTGATGTACGCCGGTCCGACCGCGACAATCATCGGCGAAGTCGTGGTGCGCTTTTCAAAAGGCGGCGAGTTCGAGTTGACGGTATCGAAGGGACCGGGCGTGGCGCTGATTGTCGTGCGACAAGACGCGACCTTTGCCAGCGTGGAAGGTCCGCTGGCGGGTGGACGTTGGTCAGGGCCGATCGAGCAAGCACCACCACGGTTGCGCGGTTGGCTCCAACTGCGTGACAAACTGATTGCCGCGCAAAATCGACGATCGCTCCGTCACGTCGCCGGCACAGAAACTTTTCTTTTCCGCTTTTGACCGCGTGCGGTTGAAACGCGACGGTCGGGCCGGTTATGCGGATCAGTGATCACATCGCGCGCCTGCTGACGCAGCGCCGCCCATTCATCTGGTGCGTGGTCGTTGCGCTCATTATCAGTTGCCTCGCCATTCTGATCACGCGGATGGAGCTGGACAGCGACGTGTTGAACATGCTTCCCGGAAAATTTCAGTCGGTCGAAGGCCTGAAGATTTACAATCGCGATTTTGAGCAGACGCGGGAATTGACCTTTGCGCTCGTGTGTCAGCCGCCGGACGTCGATAAGCTGGAGGAATTTGCGCCGACATTCGCCGAACATCTGCGGCGCGAACCATGGTGCCAGCGCGTGCTGGCTGGGTCGCCCATGGAAACGCCGGACGGCGTGCGCGATTTGCAGAGCATGGCTGTTCCGCTGCTTTTGAATCTTGAGCCCACAACTTTCGAGGGGACGATGTCGATCTTGCAGCCGGCGAAAATGCGAGAGCGATTGCATCGATTGCATCAGCAAATTGAAGCGGGATCGCCGCGTCCGGAATTTGAACTGGCGTTCGATCCGCTCGGTCTGGTCGCGCCAGCCTTGAAACCGTTCGCGACCAGTAGCGCGATTGAAGAGGATCAACCGCTGACTTCGCCTGATCGCACGATGCGAATTTTTCTCGTGGTCACGAATCAGCCTTCCATCAGTGCCTTTGCCTGCCAGCATTTGATGCGACAAGTGAAAGAATTTCGGTCGCGCGCGCGCGAAGGTTGGGAAGGCGGCGCGCTCGACATTCTCGTCACCGGCCGCTCGGCCTACGTGTCCGATATTTCACTGAGCATGCGCTACGACGTGGTCGCGACTTTGCTCGGCTCGGTCCTGCTTGTCGGTGCGATTTTTTTCGTCGGGTTTCATCGCTGGCTGCCGCTGATCGGGATGGGCTTTTCGCTTTTACTTTCGTGTCTGGTCGGCCTCGCGCTTGGCCTTCTGATCTTTGGCAAACTCAACATGGTGACGATTGGTTTCAGCGCGATCCTGGTTGGGCTCGGAGTCGACTTTGCGATTTTGATTTTCGGCCGGTATCAACAGGCGCGGACCGACGGCGAGCCGCATCGGGAAGCAATCGCGACGGCGGTGCGAAAGCTCGGACGCGCCGTTTTTTTCGGTGCGCTGACAACGGCGGTCGGATTTCTCGCGCTTATTTTAAGCGGCTCGCCTGGCTTTACGCAGCTCGGCGTCTTGATCGCGATCGGCATCTTGTTTGCCGGATTCTTCATGTGCACAATTTTGTTTCTCTTCGTGCGCGAACGTCAGCCGCCAGAGCGGCACGATTGGCTTTTCGAACTAGTGAAGAGATATGTCCGAGCGACTGCGCAGCACCCGGTGCGATTGTCGATCTTATCCGGCGGAATTTTTCTGCTGATCAGCGCGATCGGGTTCTCGCCCAAACCGCCGCTTGCTTTTGACACGAGCACCCGATCTCTCGAACCGAAGAGCAGCGACGCCAGCCGCGCCGTGGAAGCGATCATGCAAAAAATGCCGACGCGTTGGGAGCCGGTCCTCGCGATTACGCGAGCGCACAACGAGCAGGAGTTGCACGACAATTGGGAAAAGGTGGTCACGCACTGGGCGGAGGTGCAAGCGGCCGGAAAGATCAAAGGTTTTTCCACGCCGGCGGCGCTGACGCTTTCGCCGAGGTCGCAGCAAACAAATCGCGAGCGTTTGCGCGCAATCGATCTAGCGGCGTCGCGGCAGGCGCTGGAAGAAGCGCTCGAGGCGGAGGACTTCAACCCCGCGTCGTTCGCGCCCGCATTCACATTACTCGATGAGCTGCAGCGCATTGCCGATCCAAGCCAGCCGCTGCCGAACTGGCGGGACAAACTTCCGAAATCGTCGAGCTGGTGGTTTTTGGTCGATCGTTATTTCGCGCAAGATCCCCTGCTCACGACCGGCTTTGTGACAAGCAACGCGCCGATCCGCTCGCATGCTGATTACGAAAGCTTAAGCCGCGAATTACCGGTCGCGGGAGTGCCGATGATTTTCTCGGGTTGGAGCTACACGCTGGCCAATCTGTTGCCGTGGTCGCAGCGCCAACTTCTTTTGATTAGTGCGCTGATGGCGCTCTTCGACGCGGTTCTGCTGGCCGTTCTGTATCGGAGCTGGCGGCTCTGGCTGATTCAGGAATTAACGTTGTTGTTTGCGATCGGAGCGATGGTCGCTTCGATGAAACTCTTCAACGTGCCGTTGAACCTGCTCAACGTTCTCTCCTTCCGCCTGGTTCTGGCCATCGGCGTTGATTACGGCATTTATGTTTTGCTGGTGTGGCAAAAAACGCACGAGCTCGAGCATGACGTGGCCGGAGTGGTCAAGCCGGTCCTGCTCGCCGGTCTGACCGCGGTGAGCGGTTTCGGATCGTTAGGCCTGGCCAAAAATCCTTCGCTGAGCGGACTTGGCATTACCTGCGCAATCGGCATCTTCTGGAGTCTGGTCGCGACGATTTTCTTTACTCTGCCGGCGGCGGCGGCGGTTGAACCGAAGAGTTGGCGGTCCGAGCCGGACGGGCGATAAGATCGACAATCAACATGCGTAGAATTTTTATTTTCAACCTTCTCTTACTGGCAAGTGTTGCCCAGGCAGATCCCCTCTCCCCGGCAGAGCTCAAGGATCTGCTTGCGCGCATCCGCGCCAAGCGCGCCGCGGCCCCACACGCACAAGCCGATTTTCGGGAAGAGAAAATGATTCATCTCATGAACAAGCCGATCGTGAGCTTGGGCAAAGTTTGGTTTGAAGTTCCGAACAAGTTCCGGCGCGAAGTGAAAGGGAACTCGCCGAGCGTGACGGTCAGTGACGGGCAGCAGCTTTGGATCTACTACCCGAACTTCAAATCGGCCGAGCATTACACGTTAGGCCGGCGCTCGCCGCTTGACTCAGTGATCGCGGGAATCAATACGGCGTTGAACCTCGAAAACGTGGAGAACAATTTCAACATCACCGCGCGCAAGATCGAGCATGGCTATGAGTTCGAACTTGTCCCGCGCTCGGCGTCGATGAAACGGATGTTTCAAAAATTGAACCTGCGGATCAACGACGAGTTGCTGGTCGAGCGCACTGAAATGGTTCAACCAAACGGTGATCGAGTGATTACGACCTACACGAACCAAACGCGCACACCGATTCCAAGATCGACATTTGAATTCACTCCCCCACCCAGCACCGAAGTCACGACACCGCTCGGGCGGTGATTGGAACCTTCTCGACTCTCCGGACCAGGATGATAAAACCGGAGCGTTGCCCCTATGAACATACGAAGAGATTCGCCGTTTCTTGTCTGGACTCTCGTAATTTTGTTACTTCCAATCGACGTCCGCGGCGCCGAACCGGCGGGTGAGCAAACAACGGTCACCTCTCACATTCCGCGCGCCAACGTACAATCGAACGGCCTGGCTGCGGTTGGCTACAGCAAACGGAGGCAGATTTTGGAAATCCAGTTCAACAACGGCTCTGTCTACCGCTACCTGAATGTTTCGCCGTCGGTTTACCGCGATCTGATGTCGTCGGAATCGAAGACGCGCTACTACGATTCGAACATCAGAGGAAATTATCGTTCCGTGCGCGTAAGGCCGCGGGTAAAGGATCAAGCTCCGAATTGAAGCATCTTTCTTCGCTGCTCGGTGCGTTGAGACAGCGCATCGTTCTGACTCCGGAAGAAAAGCGCGTTCTTGGTTTCGTGCTGGCGGCGTTTTTTCTGGGCGTGACGGTGAAACATTATCGGGACACACATCGCGAGACTTCGCTTCCGGCGAACGCCAACCATCACAGCGCTCGCTCCGATCACGCCGCTGCTTCGCCGTTGCCAACGAAAGCGCAGAAAAGGCAACGAAAGAAGACTCCGAGCGTAATCCCACCGGCCCGAGCTAACTAAAGGGATTTCAAATCAAAGGACATTAAGGAAGAGAAGTGCCCGACTGGGCTTGAACGAGTGAAACGTCCCCACTGTTGATGAAGCCATTAGCAGTTACATCTTCGCGGAAGTTGGAGTTGGTCAGAGACTGGCCGGATTGGGACTGGGTCTGGCTAACGTCGCCAGAGTTAACGAAGCCATTGGCCGTTGTATCGCCAAGAAGCACACTCATGGGCACGGCCACGTTGCCGCTGTGGGAGCCGTCGTTAACGTTAGTCAGGTTGACGGTGATGGTCTGCGCGTTGGCGACGCCAGTTAAGTCGACCGTAACGGTGGAACCGTTGACGGTGATGCCGCTGATTGATCCTGTCCCCGTGACGGAACCGTCAGCCGGAGTCGGGTTACTGTGGCCGTTGACGGTCACCGGATTCAAAAACGTAATCACCATTTTGTGATTGCCGGTAGTGGCGCCGCCTAAGCGACATTCAATGCCGGGTGTGCCGATCAGCGGAAGACCGACATCGAAATCGCCTGCGGTTCCATGCGTCTTGCGAGAAACCGCGCTGATAGGAACAATCGTTCCGGAAGGGCAAGTGACATTGCCGGCCAGAGTATATGTCGCTGCCGGATAACTGTTATCACTGTTCCCTTTGATAAAAGTGTGATCGACGAACGCGGTCGAGCGCTCGAGATTTTTCGTTTGGGGTGTATCACCTGTGATTGTCTTTCCGCCGATGGCGCCGAGTAAATCTCCGGCGTGCGGATTGCCAACGCCCTGTGCGCCTGACTTCGGCACATACATAGTGATGGTGCCGTCCGTATCATAGTGAGTGCCGGTTGGACTCTGCGGAATTGTCGCGATCACTGTCTCGCCGAGAACGAGCACAGCCGGGACGCCGGCATCGGCCAGCGTGCCGTACTCGAAGGTCACATTGCTGTTCGCGTCGCTCGTCATGCCAACATAGTAGAGCTGGTTGTTCGGGGTCCACCAATCCCAGGCAATCCTCCATCTGCTGTTGGGCGGGACGGTGCCGGCGCTGAGATTGCCCACTTTCATTTTGAACATCAGGGTGCCTGGTAACGACGGCGGCTCGCCCACCGCAATGTAATCGATGAGAAGTTGCGGCACTGGTGGCTGGCCCGCGCTTCCTCCGCCCGTGCTTTCCGGATGCGTAGGATCATTCCGATGGATGATAATTCCAGTGCATGTGTCGCCGACATAAGGCGCGGCAATCTCATTGTTCGCGCATGACGATCCAACGCTGTTATTCGCCACGACCTTGTAGTAATACGTCTTAGTTATGTCCGTCGCCGTGCTGTCGCTATAGGACCCTCCCGTTTGGGTCCCGGCGCCTGCCGGCACTGTTGCGAGAAGCGTCTCCGCGCCGGACGCGGTGCTTCTCAAAATTTGATAGCTAGCAATGGCGGAATTGCCGGTGTCGGCCTCGTTCCACATCAGACTGACGACGTTGCCGCTACGCACTTGCGTAACGAACGGCATTCCGGGCACCGATGTCGCTGACGCTGGATCCTTCGCGGCGATCATGCGCCGACCGCTGGATTGCCGGGCGATTGCGGCCGTCGCGCTATATGCATTGCCTCTGACCGAAGTAGTTCCATTGGCGGCGACTGGTGCTTGCGCGCACGGACCGCCTTCGCAGCCGTTGCCGTAGCCAACTAGCACACGGCCGTCCCGGTCCATCGTCATATCGTAAAAGTCTGCGAGGTTGCGCACGACATCCGCGCCGCCGCCACGCAGCAGTCCGCTACGCTGCATCGGGAGCATTGGTGTCACATCGGATGTCGTCCAGGTCTTTCCTCCATCGAAAGTATGGGCAACGTACAAGTGCCAGACACCAGTGAAGCTTCCGCTGTTGGAGTCGCCCGTGCCTGGTCCCTGCGGCGTGACCGACCCATAAAAAGAGACCGCGGCCCGGCTAGCATCCCCCGCCGTGGCGGTTGGGAAGCATACGTTTTTCAATCCGAAAATCGCGCCGACGTCGAATATGTTTTTCCAGGTCGCACCGAAGTCGTCCGATATCGCGACGCCCGCGCCGGCCCCGTTACCACCACCAAAATTCGAGAACACGAAATACGCTCGACCCGCAGCATCAATCGCAAGCGCGGGATCGTCGCCGCCGCCTACGACCGACGGCGCGGCGGCATTGGCGCAGGTGGCGACTGGACGAATCGTCCAGGTTGCACCGTTGTCTTGAGACACAATCACCGATTGCGTCCCGTTACAGCTCCTGTTCGGCACATATGCCGTCCCGTCGGGCGCAACTTTTACGTGACCGTGCAGGCCGCCGCATTGCGCTAAAGTATATATTGGGACCTGGCCTCCGAACGTGAGCCCGCCGTTATCGCTGCGCGTGCAGAACGCGGTCGCAATGTCTTGCGAACAATAATAAACAGCATTGGGATAAAGCGGCGGCGGCGGCGAAACCAAAGGAGCGTGATACGGTCCACCACCCATCGTCTGGTGATCGACGGCAGAGGCCAATCCCTGCGCCTGATTGTCTGGCGTCCAGCTCGCGCCATCGTCGTCGCTGAATGCAATCTTCGACGTGTCCGGACTGAGCAGCGTCAACTCCGACACGAATACACGGTGAGTTTGCCGGTCCGTGAACAGGATCGGATCGCTATCAACAAAGATCGACAAAGGTGCAGGGCGATTTGCCCATGTTGCGTTACTGCCCGTGAGAGAGCAGCTCGGAGCAAAATCGATAAACAATGTTTCGAGATCCGACTGATAATGGATGAGGCCGCTGCTGAAGTTCGCGCCGATAGAAGGTTCGATTGCATTGCGCCCTAAATATTCCACGGTGAGGCCACCGGAACTGGTCACCTTTACTGGTGTGAGAACTCCCGGCGGCTCGAAAGTCTCATAGCCAACCTTTGGTCCCGTGTCTGCAGGCGGCGTGGGAAGGGCTCCATAGACCGCCGGACAGCTCGTGGAAGCAGCGGTGTTGTCGTAAGTGAAAGTTCCCGTGTAGGTAAATGGAGCCGTGGCCGGCGCCGCTGGGGACGGGCTTTGGCAAATCTGCACTTGATACTCGCCCGCTGGCACTCCACCGGCCGGCTGGTAATTGTAAGCTTCAGTGCCCACGCCGGTATCCTCGGTATGAAGAGGCGCCGGATTAGGATCCGAGCCGAACAAGAGTGTTGCCGTCAGGTCGTTCGCTTGAAGGGTGGCCGAGACCTGCACGAGGATCCGAGCCTGGCCCGCCGGCACGGTAAAATGATGTCTTGTCGTCGCGCACGGAAACACATGCGGATCGTAGGTGCCGTTAAATGTTGTCGGCACCGGCGCGTCCCGTTGGACGCGCAAACTTCCACGCGTCCGATCCCGGGCCGAAAGATTGGACAATGCAAGCAGCGTAAGGAAAAAGCTGCTAACTAAAAGGAGAGTGCTGAGAGCAGCACGAGCTGTAAGGAAAAATTTAGGATTTTGTTTCATAGCGGGCTCAGAAGCTTTCGATCGATTTAGTTCTCGACTGAGCGGAAGTTTTTCGCAACCACTATCGAGGGCTTTCCCCGTATTCGCGTTTCGAGAAAGAAACGGACGCATGCTCAGGCCACTCTTTGCCTGCTCCCTTGTAGGGCGATTCCTTACAGGCGCGCGAGCGCTTTCGCGGCCAGTGCCTTCGACTTCGTGAGCTTGGTCTCTTCGTTGTCCGGGCCGCCAACACTGATCCGGATAAAAACGTCCTTTTTTAGCACATAGAGCGCGCCGCCTACACGATTGGCCGCCCAGTAGGCTTCATCCCCCATGCCGTCGATCTTTTTCGGTGGAGTAGATTCGCGCTCTTCCTCAGTGCCACGGCGCTGTTCGTGAAGACTCTCCTTTTTTTCCTTATCTCCGTCACGCTCCTTTTCGCCGCCCTTGAAGCGGCCAAACGTTTCATTCCAAAAATCCCTTGGGCTTCGCTTGCTCCCGCTATCACTTTGCGTGACCGCCAGGCTGACCGACTTGTTAGGCTCGGCCGTCGCGAAGTAACACTGCGAAACGCGAAAGGCATTGTCTGAACTTTCGCTGCTCTTCGCATCGGTAATCGGAGAATCTTGTATCGCCTGGATTTCTTCCTTTTTGAGTAACGCGCATGCGTCAATTTTGGCCGGCGGCGGAATGCTCGCCGATTCAGCGGTCGCGTGCTTCTGACAACCGGCGAAAGCCGGGACTAAGATCGACAGCAAAACTACAAAAAACTTCCCATGCGTTGGAATCATCATTGCCCAGAGATCTTTATGGAGGCTTAAGGAAGAGAAGTGCCCGACTTGGATTGAACGACTGAAACGTCCGCACTGTTGATGAAGCCATTGGCGGTTACATCTTGGCGGAAGTTGGATGCGGTCACAGGCTGACCCGATTGGGCCTGGGTCTGGCTAACGTCGCCGGAGTT